>MDTG01145701.1_pt1 | contig 30058 bp, 28 predicted proteins | sample 811421 | NCBI WGS metagenome assembly MDTG01 (sample SAMN05326645, study PRJNA326480) | marine metagenome | isolation source: seawater | place: Pacific Ocean: South East | collected 2011 | reverse complement strand
TTTGACGCTGCTGCCCAGGTGGTGAAATTGGTAGACACAAGGGACTTAAAATCCCTCGAAGGAAACTTCGTGCCGGTTCAAGTCCGGCCCTGGGCACCAATAATGGTAAAGTGTTTTTTTAAATCATTTATTTAACAATTTTGTTAAAATGTGGAAATGAAAAAAATACTAATTGTTTTTGGCACAAGACCAGAAGCAATAAAGATGTCCCCATTAATAAATTCCTTAAAAAAAGATAAGCATTTTGAAGTAAAAGTTTGTATTACTGCTCAACATAGAGAAATGTTGGATCATGTTCTAGATACTTTCGACATTAAGCCTGATTATGATTTAGATTTAATGAAGGCTGGTCAAACGCTTCCAAGTATTACTCAAGCCATAATAAATGAGATCACAAAAGTATATAAAGATTTTAAGCCAGACCTTGTTTTAGTTCATGGCGATACAACGACAACATTTTGTGCATCACTTTCTGCTTTTTACGAAAAAATATCCGTTGGACATGTAGAAGCAGGATTAAGAACAGGAGATATTTATTCTCCATGGCCAGAAGAAATCAATAGAAAACTTACTAGTTGTATTGCAGAATATCATTTTGCACCTACAGAATTATCTAAAAAGAATCTTTTAAAGGAAAATATCAGCGAGAAAAAAATCTTCGTTACTGGAAACACAGTTATTGATGCATTACTTCAGGCAAAAAAAAATATTAACTCAAAAAAATATTTATAAATCTATTGAAGAATCATTCCCTTTTTTATCTAAAAATAAGAAGATCATACTTGTAACAGGCCACAGAAGGGAAAGTTTTGGAGATGGTTTTAAAAGAATCTGTCACGCGATTAAAGATATTGCGTGTCAACATAAAAATGTACAAATTGTATATCCTGTGCACCTTAATCCAGAAGTGCAAAAGCCTGTAAATCAGATTCTCTCAAACCAAAAAAATGTTTTTTTAATAGCTCCACAGCAATACTTACCTTTTGTATTCTTAATGGATAAGGCAGAAATAATATTAACTGACTCAGGTGGAATTCAAGAAGAAGCTCCAAGTTTTGGTAAACCAGTTTTAGTCATGCGTGAGATAACTGAAAGACCAGAAGCCCTTAAAACAGGTTTAGTAAAATTAGTTGGTACAGATTCTGATCTGATTGCCTCCGAGGTAAATAAAATTTTGGTTTCTAATGGAACATTTGCAAATAAAGATTGTATTGTGAATCCATATGGTGATGGGCAAGCCTGTCAGAGAATTCGTAATATAATCAGTGGTTAATATGATTTTTAAAAATATTTCAGTAATAGGTCTAGGGTATATAGGTTTACCTACCGCTGCATTATTCTCAAATAAAAAAATCCATGTTTTAGGAGTAGATATTAATAAGTCTGTTGTTGAAAAAATTAATGGTGGAAGCACACATATAGTCGAGCCAGAATTGGATAAAATTGTTAATGATTCTGTTAAAAACGGATATCTTAAAGCAGCAATTCATCCAAAAGAATCGGATGCATATATAATAGCTGTTCCAACGCCATTTAAGACAAATAATTCTCAAATACCTGAGCCAGACCTAAGCTTTGTAATAAGTGCTTTAAACTCTTTTGCTGCCTTTTTAAAAAAAGGTGATTTAATAGTGCTGGAATCTACTTCGCCAGTTGGAACAACTGAAATCATTTCAAATCATTTAAATCAAAAAAGATCAGATTTAACTTTCCCACATAATTCTGATAATCCTGACATTAATATTGCATATTGTCCTGAGCGAGTTTTGCCAGGGAATATAGTTAAAGAGATTATAAAAAATGATAGGGTCATTGGGGGTTTAACAGAAAAATGCACAAAGAAAGCCATTGAACTTTACAGTAATTTTGTTGAAGGTGAAATGTTAGAAACAGACTCAAGAACAGCAGAAATGGTTAAACTAACTGAGAATTCTTGCCGAGATGTGCAGATTGCATTTGCGAATGAGCTTTCAATTATTTGTGATGAATTAGATATAAATGTTTGGAATCTAATTTCTTTAGCAAATAAACACCCAAGAATAAATATTTTACAACCTGGACCAGGTGTGGGGGGTCACTGCATTGCTGTTGATCCATGGTTCATCGTAAATAAAACACCTAGTAACGCCAAATTAATCTCGATGGCGAGAGAAGTAAATGATTCAAAACCTAATTGGGTAATTGCTAAAGTTAAAGATTCAATATTAGAAATTACTAAAAGCCTAAAAAAAGAAACGAAGGACATAACAATTGCTTGTTTAGGCCTTTCATTTAAAGCAAATATTGACGATATAAGAGAAAGTCCGGCCCTTTACATCACTAGAGAAATTTCTAAATTTCATGATGGGGAGATAATTGCTGTAGAGCCAAATATTAAAAAAATTCAAGGTGAAAGATTTAAATTAGAGTCTTTGGAATGTGCTAAAAAGAAAGCTGACATAATTCTATTGCTTGTTGATCATGACGAATTCAAAAAGATAGAATCTCCAAATGCCTATAAGATAATAGACACAAGGGGTGTGTGGTAGATTATGAAAAAAATTGCAATTATTGGTCAAGGTTATGTTGGGCTTCCGTTAGCAATTGAATTCGGTAAGTTAAGACCTGTGATTGGCTATGATAGTAATAAAAATAGAATTCAAGAGCTTAAAGAAAATTATGACTCAAATCATGAAATCTCAAAAAAAGAATTTGATAATGCAGTTAACTTAAAATTCTCACTAGATGAAAATGAGCTAACTGAATGTGATATCTATATTGTTACTGTACCTACGCCCATAAATAAAAGTAATCATCCGGATCTTACACCCCTTAAAGAAGCTACAAAAATGTTGGGATCTCACATAAAATTCGGTGACATTATCATATTTGAATCAACTGTTTACCCAGGAGTTACTGAAGAAGAATGCTTGCCTGTCTTGGAAAAATTCTCAGGACTTAAATTTAATAAAGACTTTTATCTAGGATATTCTCCAGAAAGAATTAATCCAGGAGATAAGATAAATACTTTGGATAAAATAATAAAAATTACATCTGGATCAACTCCTGAGATAGCTAATGAAGTAGACAATCTTTACAGATCCATCATAAAAGCTGGAACATTTAAAGCTTCATCAATAAAGATAGCTGAGGCAGCAAAAGTTATTGAGAATGTGCAGCGAGATGTAAATATTGCTTTAGTGAACGAGCTCTATCAAATATTCACAAAACTAAATATTGATACAAATGAAGTTATTGAGGCTGCTTCAACAAAATGGAATTTTATGAAATTATTTCCAGGTATGGTCGGAGGGCATTGCATTAGTGTAGACCCTTATTACCTTCTTCATAAATCAAAAGAATCTGGATACATTCCAGATCTAATGCAAACTGCAAGACAAATAAACAATAATATGCCTGATTTCATAGCAAATAATTTTTTACAAAAGTTAATAGCTGGAGGCATTAATCCACAAAACTTAAAAGTAGCAATGCTGGGCTTTGCTTTTAAAGAAAACTGCTCTGATATTAGAAATACTAAGGCATTCGAACTTTTTAGCCATTTAAAAAAACTTGGAATGGATGTAACCGTCTATGATCCTCATGTAGATGTGCAAGAGGTAAGGGATAATTTTGAAATACACATAGAGCCATTATCAAAAGTTAATGAAAAAATAGCTATTGTTGCTGTCGGGCATAGTGAAATTCTAGAACTTTGTGAAAATCGCAAATTTGAATTTATTTATGACTTTAGAGGAAGAGTAAAATAATGAAAACTATCTTAGTAAGTGGCGGTGCAGGTTTTATTGGATCAGCACTAGTGCGCCACTTAATAAATAATACAGATTCTATTGTAGTAAATGTTGACAAGCTGACATATGCAGGAAATCTAGATTCACTAAAAAGCATTGAAAAAAATAATAGATATATTTTTCAACAAGTTGATATCTGCGATGTAAATAAATTGCAAAAAGTTTTTGAAAAATACGAACCAGATATGGTTATGCATCTTGCGGCTGAATCGCATGTAGACAAATCAATTGATTCTCCAATTGATTTCATCAATACCAATATACTTGGAACAGCGCAAATGCTTGAATGCTCAAGAGTTCTTATGAATTCTTCTAAAGCAAATAAATCTTTTAAGTTTCATCATATTTCAACAGATGAAGTTTTTGGTGACTTAGCTAAAACAGAAAAACTTTTTAGTGAAACTACTCGTTATGATCCAAGCTCACCTTATTCAGCAACAAAGGCTTCAAGTGATCATTTGGTAAGATCTTGGGGCAGAACATATGGTTTGCCATATGTCATTACAAATTGTTCCAACAATTATGGTCCATTTCAATTTCCTGAAAAATTTATACCAAATATGATAATTAGTGCTTTGAGCGGGGAAAATTTACCAATTTATGGTGATGGTAAGCAAATAAGAGATTGGCTTTATGTTGATGATCATGTTGAAGCATTACATCTTGTTGCAACGAAGGGAATCATAGGAGAGACTTACAACATTGGGGGAATGAATGAGATGCAAAATATTGATCTAGCAAGGATGGTTTGCAGGATTCTTGGAGACTTTATTCCAAGTAATGGTTTAAATCTAGAATCATACGATCAATTAATAAAATTTGTTCATGATAGGCCGGGCCATGATCTTAGATATGCAATTGATTGCTCAAAAATACATAAAGAATTAGGTTGGCAGCCGAGAGAAACACTTGAAAGCGGTCTATATAAAACAATTAGATGGTATATTGATAATGATGCATGGCTTCAAGCAATTCTTAATGGTGATTATGTTTCACAACGTCAAGGATTAAAAAGTTAAAGATTATGAAAGGAATTATTCTTGCAGGCGGTTCAGGTAGCAGGCTTTATCCTATAACTTTAGGCACCTCTAAACAATTATTGCCTATATATGATAAACCAATGATTTATTACCCATTGTCAGTTTTGATGCTTGCAGGTATTCAAGACATTCTGATAATTGTAGCTCCTGAATATCTTGACTCATATAAAGCCATAATAGGTGACGGTAGTGACTTTGGAATCACAATTTCATATGAAGTTCAAGAAAAACCTGATGGTATATCACAAGCTTTCATAATTGGTGAAAATTTTATAGGTAATGAGTGTGTATGCCTTATTCTTGGTGATAATATTTTTTATGGAAGGGGATTTACAAACAAACTAATCAGTGCCGTAGAAAAATGTGAAAAAGATAATCTATCCACTGTTTTTGCTTATGAAGTAAATAACCCTGAAGCTTTTGGAATCGTAGATTTTGATGAAAAGTCAAATGCGTTATCTATTGAAGAAAAGCCAACATCTCCAAAATCTAATTATGCAGTTACTGGTTTGTATTTTTATAATAACTCAGTAATTGATTTGTCAAAAAAAGTAGTGCCTTCAGAAAGAGGAGAGCTTGAGATATCAAGCATAAATCAGATGTTTTTAGATGAAAAAAAATTGAATGTTGAATTATTGGGCAGAGGCTTTGCATGGCTCGATACTGGTACAAATGAAAGTCTATTAGCTGCATCACAGTTTGTTGAAACAATAGAAACTGCACAAGGTTTTAAAATTGCATGCTTAGAAGAAATTGCTTACAACAAAGGATGGCTTGATAAAAAAGATCTTGAGAAAAGAGCTAATCTTCTGATGAATAGCTCTTATGGTAGATATCTCAAGGGTCTAATCTAAAGTGAGCATTGTAAAATATATCAACATCGAATCATTAGGTGATCATAGAGGAGAGCTGATATCTCTTGAATCAAAAGAAAATATTCCATTTGATATAAAAAGAGTTTATTACTTATTTGCAAACAAAAGAAATATTGATCGAGGGCATCATGCCCATAAAAAATTAAAACAAGTAATTTTTTGTATTAAGGGCTCGTGTAAGATTAATTTTGACAACTCACATTCGACACAAACAATTTTATTAAGTAACTATAAAAGAGGGGTATACGTAGATTCAGTCATTTGGAGAAAGATGTTTGATTTTAGTGATGATTGCATTCTAATGGTTCTTGCTGACGCAAATTATGATGAAGAAGATTACATAAGATCTTACGATGAATTTATTGAATATATGAAATGATAAAGTTTCTTGATTTAAAAAATATTAATTTTCAGTATCGTAGCGCTTTAACTAAGGCATGTATTGATGTGATTGATTCAGGAATTTATCTCAATGGACCAGCTTTAACAAAATTTGAAAAAGATTTTGCAAAATTCTGCGGTGTAAAAAAATGTGTTGGTGTTGGTAATGGCTTGGATGCACTTCAAATAACACTTAAGTCTTGGATAGAGTTAGGAAAATTAAAAAAAGGTGATGAAGTAATCTTGCAAGCTAACACATATATTGCTACTGCTTTAGCTGTTATTAACGTTGGCTTAAAGCCAAAATTGGTTGAACCGAATTCTGATACACATAATATAGACCCTAATAATTTAGAAAACTCTATAACGGAAAATACGAAAGCAATAATTCCTGTTCATCTTTATGGAAGAATTTCGCAAATGCAAGAAATTTGTAAAATTGCAAAAAAATATGATCTATTGGTTTTAGAAGATTGTGCTCAAGCTCATGGTGCGATGATAAATAATAAAAAAGCAGGATCTTGGGGACATGCAGGTGCATTTAGTTTCTATCCCGGAAAAAATCTTGGGGCTCTAGGGGATGGTGGGGCAGTAGTTACTGATGATCATGAATTATCAGAAATGATAAGGGTTATTGCAAATTATGGCAGTAAAGAAAAATATATTCATGAGTATGTTGGAACAAATAGCAGATTAGATGAAATCCAAGCTGCTATGCTTTCAGAAAAATTAAAGTTTCTAAAGAAGGACATCATTAATAGAAGAAAAGTAGCAAAGTATTTTTCTGAGAACATAAAAAATAGATTTATAGAATTACCAAAAAAAAGTAAAACCAATGAACATGTTTTTCATTTATATGTTATTAAAACAAGTTTTAGAGATGAGCTAATAGATTATCTAAAATCAAGAGATATAGAGACACTTATACACTATCCAACTTCAATTTTTGATCACAAGGCATTCGCAAATTATTCTTTTTCAAAAGACTACAATGAGAAGGTTGTAAGCTTAAGCAAATCTATCTTAAGTTTACCAATAAGCGGAGTTATGGATTTTGATGCATGTAAATTTATTGTATCTGCTTTAAATAATTTTGCTCCAAAAGATGCTTAGTCAGTTTAGAAAGTATTTACCATCAATTTTTAATTCTGGTTTAGGAGTAGTTTCTACCTTTCTTTTACAAATATATATTACTAATAATGTAAGTTCAGAAATATATGGTGAATTTGTATATATCTTATCAATAGCTGGAATTTCTGCTGTTCTAATTTCTTTAGGATTGGGAATGTCACAAATTAGAGAAATTCCAAGATTAATTAGTTCTCAAGAAAGCAAGGTATTTGGCTTTAGAAATCTAATGTTTTTTGTTTGGTTTTGCTTTTCTTTATTTGGCTTTTTAGCTTCATTTTTTATAAATGATTTAATTTATAAAAGGATATTGCTCGTTATTCCTTTAATGGCCTTATTTTCTATTACAAATAACTCATTAAAAGCTTTTAAAAAACCTGCTTATGCAAATTTGGCTGAACCTTTTGCAAAAAATTTCTTATTTATTTGCTTTATTTTTATTTCAATAATGTTGTTTGGTAATCTCAGACTGGACACAATATTACTCAGCTATTCTATATCTTTAATTTGCTGCATTATTTTTTCTTATTGGCTATCATGGGGGAAGGTCTTAAAGAAAAATTCTCACCCCACTTACGATACGAAGCTTTGGATTAAGGTTGCTCTTCCTATGCTCTTTCTTGCGTCAACTTACTTAATAGCTCAGTCAACTGATGTGATACTTATTAGTAATTTAATGTCCTCACAAGCAGTAGCACAGTATTTTGTTTTATTTAAGCTTGCAAGCATTATTCTAATGTTTAATGGAGTAATCAGAATGGTAATAATGCCAAAAATTTCTGAATTGTATGCAAAAAATGACTTTTCTAAAATAAGTTTAAATTCACAAGAAGTTTCATTATTTTCAGTAATTTTTGGAATTATAATTTGTATTATATTTTTCTTTTTAGGAGATTTTATCTTATCTTTTTACGGTGAAGATTATGTTGGAGTTAAGAATCCATTATTAGTTTTATCTTTATTTTTTACCATTGTAGTTTCACTAGGACCGAATGATACAATTCTTCAAATGACATCATATGAAAGAGAAACGCTTTATACTTATATATTCTTCGCATTATTGAATATATTTCTAAACTTTTTATTGATTCAATATATTGGAATTACAGGAGCAGTTATTGCAACTGGGCTTGCGATGATAACTTTAACACTTATAACAAAATATTTAGTCAAGAAATTTTTAAAAATAAAAACCTCCTTTTTCTACTAAAAAATGAAATTAGTATTTATTTCCAGTATATCTACACCGCTTATGAACAAGTTCTGTGATGAGCTTAATAATCATTGTGACGCTACATTTATATTTTATGGTGAAGCTGTAAATAGACCAAAATGGTGGCGAAATTTTATTCCTTCAAAAAAAGCAAAGATCTTAGAAGACACAATTAAAATATCTAATGGGAAATATTACAGCAAGTCTTTAAATAAATTGCTTAGTGATATATCACCAGAAGTAATCATTATTGGAGGTATGACAATTCCTTCAAATTACTTTGCATATAAATGGGCTAAAAGGAATAAGGTAAAAGTAGCTCTTTTTTCTGAAAGGTTTGGAGGCTATGCCTCAAAATTGAAAATATTTCAGAGCTTCAAGTACAGTTTAATTTTAAAAAAATTCTTAAAATTCTTATACAAAGAATTAGATATGATTTTTGCAGTCAATGAAATTGGTTTTAATGATTTTATAAATGAATTTAAATTTAATAAAAAATTAGTGATAAAGACTCAGTATCCAGTTGATATGGAAGAAATTTTGCAGCATAAAATTAAAGAAAATAGAAATAACCTCAATTTTTTATTTCCACATAGGTTAATCCCAACATACAATCCGTTAAGAGCGGTTGATTGGTTCAAGGCAATAGCTTACGAAATACCAAATGCACAACTATATATAAATGGATTTGGTGCATTACGTGGAAGTGTGGAAAAAAAGATTCAAGAAGAAGTTTTAAAAGAGAAAGTATTTTTCATCGATAAGATAAGCTCATGGAGTGAATTGCCAAATATATATAAAAATGCAGATGTAATGCTCTCAACAAAATCAGCTATTCAAAGCGATTGGAGTATAGCTGAAATGGAATGTGCTGCATCGGGAATGGGATTTATAATAAATAATAATTCAATAGGTTTAGTTAAATTCCTCAAAAGAAATAATTCAGGCTTCGTTGTAAATTCTCTAGATGATATAGAAAAGGTAGTAGGGTATGCAAAAAAATATGCATCAAGCAATAATTTGTTATTTGATCATGGGGTAAAAAATAAAAAAAATATAGAGAAATATTCATTACAAAAATCAGCAATTAGATTAATTAATAATTTAAACTCCATAAAATGAAAGAAACTGTTCATATTTTTGTTTTGGGCTCATGTTTTCCGGCTGAACTTGGAGGTCCAAGTAATACAATCTTTCAGCAAGCGCAAGCTCTTAGTGATAACAATTTCAACGTAAAGATCTTTAGCACCATGGCTGGCATAACAAAAGAGCATAAAAAAACATATTCTATAGTTCAGAATAAAGAGACATTAATTGATGGTGTAAAAATAACATTTTTTAAACAATATACTTCTCAAAAAATTTCACCCTTACTATTACAAGAAATAAAAGTTTTAAATAGAAGATATAAAATTATCATTCATCTCAATTCAGTTTTTTTCCCTCTGAATCTTATTATTTGTCTTTTTTTATTTCTTTATAATGTCTCATTCACAATTGCTCCTAGAGGAGAACTTATTCCTCAAGCCCTTTCAATAAAGCCAATAAGAAAAAAGATCTTAATGCCTTTTGTTAAAAAAGTTTTAAATAAAGCCTCAAAAATAATCATTACGAATAAAGCTGAATTGGAAGGTATCCATGTGAAAAAACCATCAAAAATAAAAGTATTGCCTAATTATATGAAGTTGCCGTCAGCTTTAAATCTATCAAAAAAGAAACAGTTATTGTTTCTTGGAAGAATAAATAGAATAAAATGTATAGATAATTTAATTCTTGCATTTTCAAAGTCACAGTGTGTACAGAACCATGAGCTGTTGATTGTTGGTGATGGTGATAGTCAGTATTTGGATGAATTAAAAGATATTGTTAAAAATAATAATATTTCTAATAAAGTAACATTCCAAGGCGCAATATTTGGTGATGAAAAGTTTAAAGTATATTCTGAATCAAGATTACTAATTCTTCCGTCTAAATCAGAAAACTTTGGTAATGTTGTTATAGAAGCATTAAGCCAAAAAACACCAGTTATTGCATGCTATAACTCACCATGGAAAATATTAGAAGATAAAAAATGTGGGTTTTTTACAAGTAATAGTATTGAAAGCTTAAAAAAAGCAATGAATTCTTATTATGATTTAGAAACTTTAGATTATGAAAAAATGTCAGAAAATGCGGAATGTGTTTACATTGAGAAATTTTCAAGAGAAAAAAATATCGATCTCATATGCCGAACATATGATAATTAGTATCCATCTAAAGCTATAATCAAACTTAATAATGAATAATTTCTTTGTCTTGGGGTTTGGTTTATTTATTGCCTTTATCAATCTAGGCAATCCACTTATAATTCCTACCTTTAATGTAACTGTCTTTCTTTACTTATTCTTCTTTCTTACCTTTATATATTTTATTTATTCTAAAATCTCATCAGGAAGAATATCCAAAATTGAGACAGCATGTATCATTATGTTATCAACTTTTTTTCCCTCTGTATTTTTAAGTGAATTCTTTGAAGTAGCACTATTCAAATTCATTATCTTTTCTATGGGTATATTAGGGATGTGCACTTTTTTTGAGAAATTTCGAAGGACTCCTAGTTATTATAAGGAAAAGGTTTTTAAAAATTTAATCTCTTTTCAAAGAATAATATTGGTTGCTTCGCTGCTAATTTTGATAGCCGGACTCGGTTATCCAAGAAATCCTACCGGTTTTGCAGGTATTTTAAGCCACCCACAATCTTTTGGTGTCTTGATTACTTTCATAGGCATAATTGAATTTTATATTTTTCTTTCTTCTAAAAAAATTATAAAACCTTCTCTCTACTTAGTTCTTGCAATATTTCTCATGGTGCTGACAGAATCTAGAACTGCTCTTTTGTCATTCTTCTTTACTGCTTTGTATCTAGTTTTTAATGCAATTGTTAATTTAAAAATTCATAAATCAAGGATCAGTACCATCAAAGTTTCAGCTATTTTTATAGGATCAATAGCCTTTGTTCCGCTGCTACTAGATGAAATAAGTATTTTTTTAATAAAAAATGCAAATACATTCTTAGTATTAGAGGCACTTGAAAGAGGAAGAGGCTCCTTTGTTTATGCATCAGCGCAAAATTTTTTTGAAAACCCTTTTTTTGGCATTGGTTTTCAGATAAGCAATGGTTTATATGGACATTATCCAATGATAATTGAAACGGAACCATACTTTGGTCTGCCAATAAGCGCTTCAATTGAAAAAGGAGTTTTTATTGCTGGAGCAATAGAAGAGGTTGGTCTAATTGGTTTTTTAGGCTTTGTTTTTTTTATTTTTTCAAATTATCAAAAAGGTGGGAGAAGTACTTTTGGATCGTGCTTGATAATTGGTGCACTACTTATTTCTTTTGGTGAAGCAGCTTTTTTTAGTCTTGGAGGAGTAGGTTTTATAAAATGGTGGATGATATTTTTTGGATATTCAGCAGGTAGCTTAATCGATAGAAATTACTCCTCAATTTTAAATGTAGATCATGAGTAATATAATAGAATTATCAGTTGTTATTTTAACTAAAAATGAAGAGGAGAATTTAGCGACTGCATTAAAGTCAGTTAATAATAGGGTAAAAGACATATTTGTTCTTGACTCATTCTCAACAGACAATACATGTGAAATTGCAAAAGAGCACTCTGTGAAGTTGTTCTCTAACAAATTTAAATCATTTGGTGATCAGCGTAGATACGCCATTAATTCTTTACCAATTGAAACAGATTGGGTTCTTTTTTTAGATGCTGACGAGATTGTACCAAATGAGTTTCTTGAAGAGGTAAAAGACCTTATTACTGAATCTAAATATGTTGCATATGAATGCAAATATAAATTTATATTTTTGAAGAAATGGATTAAGCATGGAGGATATTATGGAACAAGAATAACTAGATTATTTAGAAAGGATAAAGTAGTAATTTCAAGATCAATGAATGAGCATATCAAAGCCAATGGCCAGGTTGGGCAAATGAAAAATGACATAATACATGAAGACAAAAAAGGTTTTGATAGCTGGATAAACAAGCATTTACTATATGCAGATTATGAGGCTAGCGAGTTGATAGTTAAACAAAAGGATAATTATGAAAATTTATTTGGTTCACAAGGACAGCGAAAGAGATGGATCAGAAACAATATATGGAATAAGCTTTTACCGCCTTTAATAAGACCTTTTTTTTATTTTTTTTACAGAGTAATTATTAAATTTGGCTTTTTAGATGGAATAAGAGGTTTTATATTCCATTTTCTTCACGCACTTTGGTATCCGTTTTTAATTGATGCAAAATATTTAATTAAAAAACTAGGTTGGGATAATGTGCGGGATTAATGGAAATATAGGCCGATTTGAAGAGGGTCTAATTGAAAAAATGAATGACTCGATTTCTCATCGAGGTCCAAATGGTTCTGCAGTATACATAGATAAAAATAAAAATGTTGCTTTTGGGCATGTGAGGCTTTCTGTAATTGATCTATCCAGTGCAAGTGACCAACCAATGAAATCAAAGTGTAATAATTATGTCATCATTTTTAATGGCGAGATTTATAATTACAGAAAACTTAAAAAACATTTAATTTCGAAGGGCTATGAATTCAGATCTGAAGGAGATTGTGAAGTCTTGCTTAATCTGTGGATAGAGTATGATGCTGAGGCCTTAAATATGTTAGATGGCATTTTTTCCTTTGCCATATTCGATACAAAGAAAAATAAATTAACTTTAGTAAGGGATCATTTTGGTATTAAGCCTCTGTACTATTCGTTGAATCAGAATGAAGTTATTTTCTCATCAGAAATTAAAGGGATTTTGCAGTCATCTAATGTTTCAAGAGAAATTGATTTTACAAGCGCTTCTTCATATTTAAATTATTTATGGTCTCCTGGTGAGCACACAATCTTAAAGTCAATAAAAAAAGTTAAACCGGGATTTTATTTAGAATTTATAAATGGTTCTCTAATTTCTGAGAATGAATTTTACCGACTGCCAAACTATAAACCCAAATTTTCTCTAAAGGAAGCAACCTTTGCCACAAGAGAAAGTTTAAGGAGGTCAGTTCATGATCAGTTGATATCTGACATTCCAGTTGGATCTTTTTTATCTGGTGGATTAGATTCTAGTTTGATTTGTGCATTTGCAAAAGAAAAGAGCGAGGCTTTCACAGATGTTTTCACCATAGATGTTGGAAAAAATGGCGAGGGATTTGAAGATGATCTGCCATACGCAAAAAAAGTTGCAAACCATTTAAATTTAAACCTTAATATTGTTAAAAGCTCTTCTGATGATGTTCAAGATTTACCAGAATGTATTTTTCATTTGGATGAGCCACAAGCTGATCCAGCAATTATAAATACTTTTAAAATATGCAAACTTGCTAAAGAAAAAAACATTAGAGTATTGTTTTCTGGTGCCGGAGGTGACGATCTATTCACTGGTTATAGGAGGCATATGCTTGCTTTTTACCAGAACAAAATTGATAGCATTCCAAGAATATTTAAATTTCTTATTTCTGCTATATCAAGAGTTATTCCAACCAACCTAGCTTTCGGAAGGCGTTTAAGAAAAGTTGTAAAACTTTTTAATAAACCATCTGAAAATTCGGTTTTAGGTTATTTCTCTTGGATTGAGACCGAACGATTACTGAAAATATTTGACAATGATATTAAAGAATTAATTGATATAAAAAGAACTCAAAACATAATTAAAGATAAAATTACTTGCGAAAAGGGAAATCTAGTAGAGAAAACTCTTGCAGTAGAAAAAAGCTTTTTTCTGGTTGACCATAATTTTAACTATACGGATAAGATGAGTATGGCGCATGGAGTTGAGGTAAGAGTGCCCTTTATAAATGAGAATATGGTTGAAACTGCAAGCAAAATATACACAAAGGATAAAATATCTAAAACTACTACTAAATCAATTTTAAAAAAGTCTGCTGAAGGTTTTTTATCAAATGAAGTAATTTATAGGAAAAAAACAGGTTTTGGCGCTCCTATACGAAAATGGTTAGCAGGACCACTTAAACCATTGTTAGATTCATTGTTATCTGAAGAGTCAATCAAAAAAAGAGGGATGTTTGAATTTAAAGAAGTAAGAAAACTAATAGAGGACAATGAGAAAGGTAGAGGAGATTTCGCTTATACTATTTATGGTTTATTATCTCTTGAGATTTGGATGCGACAGTTTATTGATCATGAAAAGCCAAAAAAATTGAATATGCAGCAATTAATTAAAAACAATATCGTAAGGAAAATTAATTGAAACAAGTTTTACAAAATTTATCGAATGGATCAATAGAGCTTATAGATTTACCAGTTCCAAAAACTGAAAAAGGAAGCCTCATTATAGAAACAAGTAAGTCCCTGATCTCCGCGGGTACAGAGAGGATGTTATTAGATTTCGGAAAAGCAAACATATTTAAAAAAGCTGCATCACAACCAGAAAAAGTAAAAATGGTCATTGATAAAATTCATAATGACGGAATTTTATCTGCATACGAAGCTGTAAAATCTAAGTTAGATCAACCAATTACCCCTGGTTATTCAAACGTTGGCAGAGTGCTCGATGGAAGTGATACACAATATAAAGCAGGAACAAGAGTTGTTTCAAATGGTGTACATGCAGAAATTGTTAGGGTTCCTAAAAATCTTGTAGCACAAATACCTGACAATGTTTCTGACGAATCAGCGTCATTCACAGTTGTTGGAGCTATAGCGTTACAGGGCATACGTTTAATAAATCCTGCTATTGGAGAAAATATAGTTGTTATTGGTTTAGGACTTATTGGCTTAATGGCCGTTCAAATTTTAAGGTCAAATGGCTGCAAGGTAATTGGAATCGATTTCGATCAAGAAAAATGTGATCTTGCTGAAAATTTTGGAGCAGAAACTATCAATCTTTCAAAAGGGGAGGACCCAGTTCAATTTGCTAAGAACATAACAGGAGGCTTAGGTGTAGATGCAGTCATAATTACTGCGAGTTCAGAAAGTAATCAAATCATGCATCAGGCTGCATCAATGTGTCGTAAAAGAGGAAGAATTGTTCTAATAGGTGTTGTAGGTCTTGACCTAAGAAGAGATGATTTTTATGAAAAAGAAATTTCCTTCCAAGTCTCATGCTCATATGGTCCTGGCAGATATGATTCTGAATATGAAGATAGAGGTAAAGATTATCCATATGCATATGTTAGATGGACTGAGCAAAGAAATTTTCAAGCAATATTGAATTTAATGTCTGATGGTTATTTAGATGTTAAATCATTAATTACTGCTAAATTTAATTTCAATGATGTTGAGAAGGCATATTCAAAGCTATCTGATAAATCCTCACTAGGTCTTATTCTTGACTACAATCAAGAGAAAGATAAAAAAAATATTAAGTCAAAAATTGAACTTAATAAAAATGCATCCAAAGTAGATGATGTAAAAGTGTCATTCGTTGGAGCTGGAAACTATGCTTCAAGGGTTCTAATTCCATCATTTAGGAAAACAAATGTCCGCCTTTCTACTGTTGTAAGTAGTGGAGGGTTAAGTGCGGTAAATGTAGGTAAAAAATATGGTTTTCAAAATGCATCAACTAATTTTTCAGATTCTCTTAAAGAGAGTGATATTTTGGTCATAGCAACTCAACACAACATGCATGCTGACCAAACCATAGAAGCTTTGAATAACAATATAAACGTATTTGTAGAAAAGCCACTTGGTTTAAATATTCAAGAAATTGAGAAGATAGAATCTGCTTACTCAAAATCTAATTACATCTTAATGGTAGGTTATAACAGAAGATTTTCCCCCCTTACGGTAAAATTGAAAAGCCTTTTATCTCAAAAAGCATCACCTAAAACATTCATTATGACAATGAATGCTGGTGAAATTGAACCTGAACATTGGGTTCATGATAAAAAAGTTGGTGGTGGCAGAATAATTGGAGAAGCTTGCCATTATGTTGATTTAATGAGATTTCTTGCAGGTTCAAAAATTAAATCATTCGATGTGAATACGATGGGAGTAAATCCTTATACCAAAATTATAGATGACAAAGCAATAATTACCCTTACCTTTGAAGACGGTTCGGTTGGCTCAATTCATTATTTTGCCAATGGGGGAAAATCTTTTCCAAAGGAAAGGGTAGAAGTATTCTGTGATAATGCTGTGCTACAGATTGATAATTTTATGAAATTAAAAAGCTTTGGTTGGAAAGGCTTTAAGCATAAAGCTTTATGGCAACAAGACAAAGGCCAAGATAAATGTGTTGAGGAATTTATAGATTCAGTTAAAAGAGGAATTCAATCACCAATTCCACCAGAAGAAATTTTTGAGATAGCTAAAATTGTTGTTGAAATAGACAAAAAAATTAATGCTTAACATTTTTTATATAGGATTAAAGCAACCAGACTTCTGCGAATGATCAAAAAATTTTTAATAATATTTAACACATTAAAATATCTAAAACTAAAACAATTTTATTTTCGTGGCCTTAGGATTGTATCTAAACCAAGAATAAAAGATCACTTCAATAATAAAGGTATCAAAAGGGCTGATAAATGGATTGATATTAAATTATATGAAGAAAAGATTAATCAAAAAATGGAGGGTCTTTTTCTTAATTACAAGAAAAAACTTTCACTTCCAGAAGACTGGCATAAGGATATACCGAGCAAACTATGGTTATATAATTTGCATTATTTTGAAGAACTTCTATCTGAAGAATCCAACAACAAAAAGGAGTTTCATAAATCAATATTTGATATGTGGATAAATCACAATCCTACTGGTTATGGTCAGGGCTGGGATCCTTACCCTTCATCATTAAGAATTGTAAATGTCTTAAAAGCATGGTTATCTGGTCTTCATCTTGATCAAAATAACTTTAAAAGCTTGTTTGAGCAAACTAGTTATTTATCAGACAATTTAGAAAAACACCTTTTAGCAAATCACTATTTTGTAAACCTGAAAGCTCTTTTATTCTCAGGTTTAATTTTTGAAAAGGAAAAGTGGAGGAATTTTTCTGAAAAGGAATTATTGAAAGAGCTAGATGAGCAAATTCTTGAGGATGGAGCACACTATGAGCTCTCACCTATGTATCATTCTTTAATTCTTACCGATTTGCTTGATATCTTGAATCTTTATAATGCATATTCTGTAAGTTCCAAAAATAAATTAAAAAATAAAATTATTGAAATAATTCCTTCAATGATTAAATTTCTAAATTTATTAGCACATAATGATGGTAGTTTAAGTCATTTCAATGATTCAGTTGACGGCATATCTCCCAGAAGAAGAAAAATTCTTAAATACGCAGAATATCTAGGATTCCAAATTGACAAAGCAGATAAAAAAACGTCCGCCTATGATTTATCAAATAGTGGCTATATGGTTGGATTGAAATCAGGAAATAAATTGATATTTGACGCAGGAGGTATTGGTCCAGATTACAATCCAGGACATGCACATGCAGATACTTTATCTTTTGAATTGAGTATTGGTAATGAAAAAGTTTTTGTAAACTCCGGTATATCTGAGTATGGAGTTAGCTCAAAAAGACTTGCCCAAAGAAAAACCAAAGCACACAATACGGTAACAGTTGATAATAAGGATTCTTCAGAAGTTTGGTCAAGCTTCAGGGTGGGTGAAAGAGCAAGAATAATAAGCAGGTCATGTTATATAGATAAGAATGACAAAATCTTTTTTAAAGCAACACATAATGGTTTTTATAAAATATTTTCTGGACCATTACATACAAGAAATATAATACTGTCTGAGAGAGATATTTTGATAAAGGATTGTCTTGAAGGTAATTTTAAAAATGCTAGTGCTTTTTTCCATCTTCACCCTGATATGAAGCTAATATCTCAAGGAAAATTTATAGAAATAAGAGGAAAAAACTTTTTAATGACGACTAATTTAACTAAAGAAATTGTAAGAATACATGACAGCTTTTGGTGCCAAGGTTTTGGTGCTGAAATATCAAATAAATGTATGGAAATAAATTTCTCTGGTCCTGATAGTGAAATAAAATTTAGCTGGGCAAAGATTTAGCATGCATATATTATTTATTTCAGATAATTTTCCACCAGAAAGCAACGCTCCATCTATAAGAACTTTTGAGCATACAAGAGAATGGGTTAAGAAAGGTCACAAGGTAACAGTTATTACATGTGCTCCAAACTTTCCTCATGGAAAAGTTTATAAAGGCTATAAAAATAAGCTTCTATCTAAAGAAATTATTTCTGGGATAAACATATGGCGAGTAAAAACATATATTTCTTCTAATCAAGGGTTTATTAGACGAACTCTTGATTTTGTTTCATTCATGTTAAGCAGCATGTTATTTGGATTATTCGTCAAAAGGTGCGACTTAGTTATCGGAACTTCTCCACAATTTTTCACAGTAATTTCAGCCTTTATGCTCTCAAGAATCAAGAGAGTGCCTTTTGTGTTTGAGTTAAGAGATATTTGGCCAGAATCAATCAAATCAGTTGGAATTATGAAAAAATCAATTTTTTTCAGGCTCCTAGAAAAAATAGAATTATTTTTATATAAGCAAGCGGATTTAATTATCTCTGTTACTGATAGCTTTAAAAAAATATTAATAAAAAGAGGGATAAAGCAAGAAAAAATTAAAGTGATTATGAATGGTGTTGATCTTTCTATGTTTAGGCCTGACCAAAAAAAAGATGCATTGATTGAATCTAAATACGATTTGGTTAACAAATTTGTAGTTGGATATATTGGGACACATGGTCTTGCCCATGCTCTTGATAATATTCTGGAAGCTGCAAGTTTAATTAATAATAATGATATAAAAATTATGCTTGTTGGAAGCGGAGCTGAAAAAGAAAAAATAGAAAAGTTAAAAACTTTAAAAAAATTGAATAATGTAATTCTTCTTCCTCAGCAACCAAAAGAAAAAATTCCAGAAATACTTCAATTGTGTGATATATCTTTAGTACACCTTAAGAACTCAGCTCTTTTTAGTAGTGTTATACCTTCAAAAATATTTGAATCAATTGCGATGCAAAAACCAATAATAATTTCAGTTCCAGAGGGTGAAGCAACCAATTTAATTAAGAAAAATAAACTTGGTGTTGTTGTCCAGCCTGAAAACCCAAAAGATCTAGCAACAGCAATTAAAATGATGTACAAAGAAAAAAATACTCTTGAACAATTTAAGTATTACTGCAAAATAAATGCCCTAAAATTTAATAGAAAAAATTTTGCAGATGAAATGTTAGAACATTTAATTCAAGTTACAAAATAAAAATCTTTAAAAATCGTTAATTTCAAGTTTTTCGCATACTGAAATGATTTTATTCATTACTATTAGGTATTTCTCATCAGATAATCTATATGGATCTTCAATATTTAACCCAGGACTCTTGAATGTAAATAACTTAAATTTATTCATATATTTTGGAAAACCCTTGTTTAACAGTGTCAACACGAAATGATCCATGCATAAAACACATTTAGAATTTTCTAAAATTTCATTTGAAACTTTTCTGGGAAAGTGATGAGTATCAATGCCATTTTCTTTAAGAAATTTTTGAGATCTTGAGTCCATCATTGAATCCACCTTCGGTTGAATTCCAAAAGATTTAAATATTAAATTTTTTTCAAATTTTTTGGAGAGGAGCTTCTCAGCAACGGGACTTCTGCAGTAATTAGCAAAACAAATTACTGCAATCTGTTTCATAAAATTAGTCTTCCGTCAGATTATCAACTGTATTTAAAAACGTTGTGAAAGGAAAAAATTGTGATATAACTCTATTCCATCTAGTAGTTCCCTTTGCGTTTACATAAACAATATCATTGTCCTTCAGATAAAACTTACTACTATTAATGAATCCTGCAGGAGTTGAAAGGTCAGCAAGAATTATTACAGGGCTTTCTGTATCATTGCCCTGTCTTATTATAAAAACTTTTCCACTATCTGAAGTGTTATTATTTAAACCTTTAACTTCTCCCAAAGCGTCAGACAGAGAAAGCGGTATATCTGTCAAATTTAACTTTTGTGGCAAATAAACCTCACCCAATAAATAAACTTTTTGTGAATTAAATCTAGCGATAGAAACATCAACTTGAGGATCATTAAAAAAATTTGAAAGCTTTTCTTTTACATCATCTCTTAATTCATTTTGTGTTTTTAACCTTGCTTTTATTAAGCCTACATACGGATAGTAAATATCACCTTTTGAATCAACTCTTCTAAGGTTTTGGTCTGGAGAAATATTGACCATTGGAAATATCTCAGGCAATCCCCAAACTGTAATACTTATTTGGTCACCATTTCCAATTTTATAAGACACGTCGATTGCTTCATCTGTTATATATGTTTCTAGTTTTTCAATTGGAATATTTTTATCAATACTTTCTACATAAACAGAATTGCCAACATTTTCTGAAATATGAATACCTGGAGTTAAAGAACAAGAAGCTATAAAAATTGTAAAAACGAAAATGCTAATCTTTTTCATTGCTGTAATCATAAGTGTCATATAAATATCTTTTTGAATAATATTGATATGCATAGTTCCCATATAGTCCGTAATACCCGTAATAACTAGATGGTTTTTCGTAACAATTATATATTATTCCGTCAGGTGATTGCCCTAATTGTGAGAATAGTGTGAGTGTTTGCTTAACCTCATTTACTCTTGTGATCGCATGTCTTATTACTAAAAGACTTATATTGCTGAATGAAGATAATATTAGAGTATCAGAAACAGATAGGATTGGTGCAGTATCTATTATAATGATGTCAAACTCTCTTTTTAGAAAATCCATTGTTTCAGAATATTGATTCGCATATAAAAAATTAAAGCTACTTTCTAACTGAGAAATTTTTGGGATAAAATATAAATCTTTCTCTTTAACCTTATATTCATCAATATTTTCTTTTTTAATGCTAAAAAAATCATTTTTTGTAATTTTTCTCACATTAAAATGCTTATGTTGGTCACCTCTCTTAAAGTCTGCATCAATTAGAGCCACCCTCTTTCCTAAATTTGCAAACCTCAAGGCAGTATTTCTTGAAATAAAGCTTTTACCATTTTCTGCACTCGGACTTGTGATTGAAATTATTACAGCCTCATTTTCTTTATTTAGGCTTTCATATTTTGTTTCCACATTTACAATCAATGATTCAATTGCTTGTTTGAATCTTTCGCTATCAACTGTGTCATCATTTTCATCAACTTTATTAACAACGCCTAGTATTGGCACATATATTTTATTGTCTTCAAGTTCTGCAGGGTTAGTAATTGCTAGAAAATATGCGCCCCTAATTATTGCAAATATAAGTGCAAAGATTGCAGAAAATATGAACGTAAAGATGATCAAAAATATTGTGGGGCTTACTACATAATCTAAATAAGCAGAATCTATAACTCTCATATTTCCGAGGGTGCTTGCTTCCTTAAGTGAATATTCAAGTTTTCTATTTTGTAATATATTGTATATCGTCTGAGATATTTCTAGTTCACCAAAGAGATCTATATATTTTTGCTGAGCTACAGGCAAATTTTCAACTTCTTTTTCAACCATTTTCTTTTGGTTTAACAGCGTTGTCTTCTGATTTAGAAGGGTTTGAAAAATTGGATTAGTTTCTGTCAGTGTGCTTCGAGCATTTTCAATTTCAAGATCTATTTCGTTAAGCTTGCTTTCAACTGCTACTAAACTTGAAATTATTGACTCTATTTCAAGATCAACATCAACTGTTTTATTCTCTTCTCTAAAAGAATTAAGATTTGTTTTCTTTTCATTTAGATCTTCCTCAATATTTACTACTCTAGAGTCTATAAAGTCCAATACTTGACGAGCTTGCTTTGACTCATTTTCAATACTTCTCTTTATAAATTCACTATTCGAATGATTTAGAATTTTTATACCGCTATTTATATTGTTAGTTATTAAACTAATTTCAAGGATTGCACCACCATCAAATGATCTAAATGTCGTAGCTGTAGGCTCAATAATTTGAAATTTTTTCAATAATTTTCTATAAAATTTAATTGGATTTTCAAAAATAATCGTATAGTTTTTGCCTACTAATTTTTCACTTGGCTTCAATATTTCAGTGGATAAAACATTATTATCTTCTAGAATTCCGTATTTAGCAGAGATTAAAATATTTTCTTTATCATCTTTTATGGTGTAATTCTGTTCATTTAAATCTAAAGTAAACTCTTTTTTAGAATAATCCTGAAAAAATTCTTCAACATTTGTTTTTCCATTTGGATAATAATTAATTCTTTTGATAAATTTTGCTTCATTTTTTTCAATTCCTTCAATTTCTACATTCAGCATTAAAGATTCAATCACTCTTATAAGGTGATTTCTTGATTTATAAATTTGTTTTATGCTTTCAACTTTATTTTCACCTGATGAACCAACCAAGAATTCAGACGTGACGTTTTGAGTTAATCTTGGCGCATCTTTGTTAGATAAAACTTGCACCAAACTTGAAACTTTATATTGCTTTTCAGTGTTTAAATACAAAATTACAGCTAAGGAAGTAAATATAAAAACGATGAACAAAATCAATTTCGATTGCATAAGAATCGTCCTTAGAACAGTCCTTATATCAAAATCATCTTCTGAATTATTTTTTGGAATTGATTGAGTGCTATCTGTCATATTAGGCTTGATTCTAAACGTATTTAGATATGATTGAAATACTTGTAGATATTTATTCCAAAAAGGTTCAGAGAAATTTTTTAACCAAATTTTAAAAGTCTAATCTAGTTTTTATAGAACCTTCTGATTAGTTCTGCTCTTTTCTTAAAGATTCCTCTCTTGAATATTAATAAGTATATATATTTACTTAATTGGCTGAACTGTCGCAGCCATCTTGCAAAATACCTCCTTAATAAAAAGTTTTCTTTTGTCTGGAACTCTCTTCTAATATGTTTTTTGCTTACAAATAATAATTTGTAAAAATCTTTTGATTTTTGGAAAAAACTTTTATGGAGAAAGAATTCTTGAATTTTGGTGTTTATATTTGGCGAAAGAATTAGTTCTTTTAAAAGATAGACATTATCACTTAAATTTTTATTCTCAATTAGCTCTAAAAACGATTCACTTTCATGTTTAAAGCCACATTCATCTGAAATATTTCTAATATTATTCATATCTTTTTCTGAAATGAATTGAGACAGAAAATTTAAATCAAATATAGGCCCAATCCCAATGTCAAAGTTACCTTTTTTCGAGGCATGATAAATAAGATGAGAGATACAGCTAGATAGACTTGAAGTCTTTATAACATTTCCATATATGGAAAAATATTTTACATCTTTAAAAAGGTTATTAGATAATTTGCATGTTTTAGATTCACTATCTCTCAATATTTTATAGTGTATTTCAAGACAAACATTATTGCTGTCTATTAGGTCTGGTAAATCATATATATCTGAGCCATTTAGAATCAAATCTTTAGAAAATTTTTTGTGATTCTTAAATCTAAATCCGTTTTTAAAAGCAATATCAACAGCTTTTTCAATATCATTATGATCTATGAGGACATCAATATCCCTTATGGGCCTTTTAAAAGTATTGCTATATTCCACATATGACATGCCTTTAAGCGCAACATATTTAATATCTTTAGTAGTAAACTCATCTAAAATTTTCATTGCCTTTTGATAAATAATTAGGCTTTTTTTGGCTCTAATCTCAATTGAGTTTTTAATTAGTTGAATATATTCTTTTTTCAGCAAATCTAATAAGTCATTATCTTTTAAGAATTCATAAAAATAATGTTCAATACGATTATCAACACAATAACCAATAATATTTTCCAGCTGAAAATTATTTTTAAGGATTTTTGCAGCTTCTGCTTGCTTATTGGTAGCCAAAGACCAAAGAAAATCTTTTTCAAAATCCTCAAGAACATCCTTTCTCTTCATAGAATTTACAATTGCAGAAACTTAAGTAGTTTTTCCAAATTATGATCTTTATTTCTTTGATAACTATAAATGGGCACGGTTTTTATAAATAATGCAATATTGGCCATTAATTTTTTTTCTGATTCAGGGCATTTATTCTTTGGCATTGCACTAAAAGAATTTAATAATAAATTCCTATAAGCATCCATTTCTCCACATTTTGAAATATTACTTATTTTATTATCTTTGAGAATGAAACAGCCCTCAATTTTTACGGGTGTGTTTTTATAATCAAAATTCTTTACTATTAGACCTTTGCGGTTTCTGCTGTCGGCCGCGATCTTAAATTTTTTACCATCTGCAATTAGCTCATTTTGATTTAATTTTATTACTGGAATGCTCGGAGCAGCATAAAATGAATTATCTCTATAAATGCAGTTTAGGATATCTTCTGTCATTAATCTTCCATATTTTAAAAGTGAATTTACTGCATATGATTTGCCACTTCCTGATGGTCCTATAAAAATATAAGCTTTTTTTCTTATTTCAATTGCACTTGAATGCAATACATAGCTTCCATTCAGAAAAAGTGAAAGAGCTATTGGGTGAGATAAAAGCTTAAATGCTCTGTCATAATCAGATAGTTCATCATTTAGGTAATATTCAATCGAACTTTTTTTACTATGTTTAGACTGTATAAGTAAACTTTTTGAATAAAATGCATTGTCTTTGTTTAGAAAATAGTTATCTTTAAATTTTGCATTAAAAATATCTTTGTTTTCTATAATATCTATATTAGCAATTATGTTTTGATTGATTTTTGGAAGAAAGGGTATTTCAAAGTCAACTGAAATAATTTTGTTATGGATACGGTAAAAATACTTAGGAAGTGGTTGTATTGAACTCATCTGACGGAACTAAACTGTTTTTTGCATCAAAAACAGGATTAAGCCCTTTTATAAGGTCTTTTGCATCACCTAGATTTTTTATTTCTGGTTCAACCCACTCTGTATTTTTTTTGTCCATTAATATTCCCCAATGATTGATTTTAACTCTAATTAGACGATCGTACAACATTTTTGATATTTTAATTTTGCTAAAAATTATTCTCTATTAACCATTCATCAATGATAACTAAGTTGATAATCCATGTTGTATCTTCTTTTGTTAGAATATCACTTGAAGTAAAAAGTTTTTTCAATTTTTGCCTGTTTAAATATTGGCTAATTTTCGAATTTGTATCTAAAAGTCTTGAAATTAAATTTTTTATTTCATTTTTTGCTGAATAAAAAAAGTAAGGACTTAAGTCAGATTTTGTTAATCTGTATCTAACTGAATTAGGCAGATAATCTTTGAGTGACTCTCTCATTATATATCTCGTAAACCCGTCCTTAAGTTTAAGTTGTGGTGGTATGTTTAAACATAATTCCATGAGACGCTTATCGCAAAAGGGATGTCTTTCCTCTATTCCATTTGGAGCATAATCTATGTCAAGAGATTCAAAAGAATTTTGAAAGTGATTGCTATTGAGTAGATCTCTATGACCATTCTTAGTGTCATACATATACTGCCTTTCAAGTTTTATGCGCTCAAGAGAACTGGTATGTTTTATATCATCACTTACAAATCCATTACACATTTTATCTAATCCTCTGATTCTATTAATTGTTAAATGCAAAATTGGAGATAAGGATTTAAGAAACAAGTAACTATAGATTAATTTTAAGAAATTATTAGGCATTTGCTTTCTTTCTCTAACTTTTTTATTCAGAGCGATCCCCTCAAAAATTTTTCCTTGATCAAATAATATTTGTATTAGTTCCATGCCATAAGAAACTGTACAGTCACCATCAAAACCTGTAAGTATCATTCTGATATCATCTTTTCTACAAGCTTCAATAAGAAGTAACTCTTGATACCTATTTCCTTGAAAACAGGGAGAAGGAAATTTGGACTGAGATCTTATTAAGTCATTTATATAATTTCCTCTTTTAATAAATACATTCCTGGGTATTAACCCTCCCATTGCGATTGCATCATCAACATATTTCATTTCATCGGTATGTTCAAAATCATCAGCGTTTAGTTCAGTAAATTTATAGCTGTAAGAAAAAATTTGGCTTTTAGATTGTTTTCTTATATTCAATGCAGCTGCAACTCTTGAAACTGAAGTTGAATCTAGACCACCACTTAGAGCAGTACCAAATCTGTCAAAACCAGATATTTGCTCATAAATAACATTCTTAAAAGTTTCTTCAAAAAGAGTAAGATAATCTTTTTCATCATCAAAATTTATGTATTCAGGAGTCGAAAACTTATGGTATCTATGATTTAGAATCTCACCATTATTGATTTTTATGAATGAGCCTCTTTCAACCCTATCAATCCCCAAAAAAAGCGTAGATTTAGAGTGATTATCTTCCCGCGTAATTATATCTGTAAGCTTTTTTTCATTTATTAATTTCTTTTTATTTGATAATTGAAATATATATTCTGGGTTGGTTGCAAAACAAAATAAGTCATTTTCATAAGCAAAGTAAATTGGTTTCATACCTAAATGATCTCTTACACAATATATCTCTCTATTTTTTGTATTAAAGATTACAAAAGAGAAGCTCCCACAAAAAGCATTAAAAGATTTCTCCCCTATATTAATGAATGCTAACAAAGCTAATTTGGAATCTAAGACACTCTCATTGATGTCAATTTTTAATAGTTGCTTTATTTCGGTTTTATTATCGAGCCTTCCTGAGAAAACAATAATAAAATTTTTATACTCAAAAATATTTTGTTTTTTTATATAAGATGTTGAAAAAAGTTTGCCATAATTTTGGGGCAAATTCATAGATTGGAATTCTTTGCCTCTTATAAGAAAGTTTTTTTTGAACACATCTAATTCCTTATAATTTTGAGGTAAATTTTTGAAGCTTATTATTCCTGCGATTGAGTTCATTTATCTATCCTTATAACCGATTTATATTCCATAATTGCTCTTTTCTCATTTATAGCAACACCATTTATTTCAACCCAGCAATGAGAAAATGAATTTTCTATAAAATTATCTGAAACACCTATTACAAAAGAAATATTTTTTCTATTTTTTATTGCTAAAAAAAGGCACATAGAGTTCGCTAAGCAATTATCAATTTGTAGGAATTTATTTATTAATCCTATACGTTTTGATAAATATGTAGCTGAAATCTCTTCAGAGGCATTTATGCTTTTTATGTCCTTATCTGAGCTTAATATTTCCAAGCAATGTTGTAGGGTATTTTTTTTATATATTTTAGAAATTCTTTTACAGTGGGTAAAAAGTTCTATATTGAAATAGATTCTCAAGAAGAGACTATTTGGGGTCATTCTTCTCTTGAATAAAATCAAGCTCTATGCAAGATTTTATAAATTTAGATACAGATGCAGAAATATCCTTGTTTGCAACATCATATTCATTAGAAATAGTGCTTATAATTTCGGCAACTGATTTGCCCTCATTTATAAGTTTCCATATTATTGAGCTAGATGAGTTCAATTCATAATATTGGCCATTTTTAATATTAAGTATTATGGATTTATCGCCTATCGAAGTATGGGCACATAACTCATTGGTTACAAATTTTTGGCTTAGATCTGAAATCATAGAATAATCAATAGTCTGCAATAATATTCTTTAGTTTTGCATAATTAGTAGCCTTATAAAAGATAAAAACGCCTATGATAAAAATCACTATACTTAAAAATATTAGATATAAAGCTGAAGTATCTAAAGATGTTTGGGTTGAATTATTTATATCAAAAAGTGCTCTTAGTATATTAATGAACTGTGTAGCTGGCAGGAAATCTGAAATAACCTGAAGTTGAGAAGCAAATTTAGTAACAGGTATGAATGCGCCTGTAATTGTGGCTGTCAGGATGTTATTCAATTGAATTACTGGGTTACCTCTCTTAAAGATCAATGTTAAAGAAGCAGCAATTAAACCAATACCTATAATTGAAAAAAGATATATGAACATGAATGGCATTATGGAAAAAATGTTAATTGTGAGCGATTTATCCAAACCAAAAAACAAAGTGGCAAATATTAAGTACAAAGAAAATTTTATTAATGATAGAAAAAAAGGAAAAAAAACGGCAGAAATAATTGCTGCAAAAAAGATTTTTATATCTGATACTAGCTCATCCATTATTCCTGAAGTTTGGTAAAAGCTTACTGTAAGAGGTAGTGTTGATGAACAAGTGAGAGTTATGTCTATCAACATCAAACCAGTTAGTAAAAATACAAATAAGTTATTATCTCTCAAATTTGATATTCCAGAGTCTTTAAAAGCAAAAGTATCAGATATAAAGAATATAAAAATGGAATAAAATATTATTGCTAGTAAAGTCATAAATAAATTGAGTTTATACCTCATCATTATCTGAAAATCTTTTATGAATACTGCTTTTAAAACTCTCAAGTAAACCATTTTTTTAATTATGTCCTAACTAAATTATTATTTTCTATAACATAATCATTTGAATAGTCTGTGGTCAGTTCATTTGGGTAATGAGTTGTCCATATAATTGCGGTTCCAAGATTATTATTTAACTGATTTATTACATGCTCAGAGATAAACTCTCTAGCACTTTCTTCTAGGTTTGAGTTTACTTCATCAAGCAATAGAATTTTTGGCTTTGCTAATAATGATCTAATTATGGAAATTTTTTTTAGTTGCCCCGAACTTAAAGAAGACATTTGCGAATCAGATTTATGTAGTAATCCAAATATTTCTAGCTGCTCACTAATTTTCGTTATAGAACCAGCTGAGTTCCCACAAACACTAGAAAAAAATTGTAAATTTTGAGCCACAGTTAAGTTAAGAAAAAAAGATCTTTGGTTCTGAGACACTATGGAAACATCATTTGATTGAAGATTGGATTCATATTTAACCTCACCCTTTTCAGGTAAAGTTATTTTATTCAGCAACCTCAGTAAAGTAGTTTTTCCTGAACCATTTGGTCCAGTTATTTTTATTAAATCTCCAGATTTAACAGAAAAATTTAAGTCTTTAAAAATATACTTTCGAACATTTTTTATATTATAAAATTTATCTACACTTGTAATATTTATCATATGTAAATTGTATATAAGATATTAGTATATAGATTATGAACTTTCCTGTTCCAGTTACAATGTGTGCATCACCTAAAATATTGATCTATAAAGATGCAGTAAGTAAAAAAATAAGAGAACAAATAATGAATGATTATGCTCTTAAGCTCAATAAATCTGCTGTTACAGATGGCACAAATATTTTAAGTTCAGAATACAGAAGCAGTTCTTCTTCTTTTTTGGATAACGATGCAAGCATATCTAAATTAAGAAATTCAGTTTGCGACCTTTACAGTTTTAACAAAAAAAATTCAGAAAATTTTCAGTATGTTAAATATGAAGTAGGCCAAGAGTACGCTCCTCATTATGATGCATTTGATGTACAGGAAATTAGCAAAGATAGTCGCAAGAAACAAAGAGTTATAACAAATATTATCTACTTAAATGATAAATTCAAAGGAGGGGAGACTTGTTTTCCTCAATTAGATATTTCAATTAAACCTGAAGCAGGAATGATGATTTCATTCGAGAATTGTATTGCAGAAACTACTTATTTAAACCCCTTTAGCTTACATCAATCAAAGCCTATTCTTAGCGGAGAAAAACATATACTTACTTTATGGTTGTTGAAAGACTTAATTCACTAA
>MDTG01136415.1_pt1 | contig 30071 bp, 36 predicted proteins | sample 811421 | NCBI WGS metagenome assembly MDTG01 (sample SAMN05326645, study PRJNA326480) | marine metagenome | isolation source: seawater | place: Pacific Ocean: South East | collected 2011 | reverse complement strand
TAATTTAATAAAAGGTAAAATAGGCAAAGATTTAAGTTTAGAACAAGGCTATGCGGCTGCAGAAAGATGTGGGCTTAGTTTAATAGCTCATGCAAAAAAAGCCTGCGGTGGAGATTTAGAAAAAATTAAATCATGCGTAAAACTTACCGGCTATGTGAATTCTACGGATAATTTTATCGATCAACCAAAAATTATTAATGGTGCATCTGATATAATTGCTAAAATATTAGGCAAAAAAGGCGAACATACTAGAGCTGCAGTCAGCGTTAATAGTTTGCCTTTAGGTGTTTCTGTAGAAGTTGATGGTATATTTGAAATTAATTAATATCTGAACGACCTATAGAATAGTACTTAATATTATTTTTTTCCATTTCTTCAGAGGTGTATAAATTTCTCAAATCATAGATTTTGAAATTATTTTTTTTGATCACCTTTTTAAAATCAATAGATTTAAATTCATCCCATTCTGTAAGAAGTATAACTAAATCTGATTCTACGCAATTTTCTTTAATATTTTTTTTATATAAACAATTTTTTATTTTATTAAATACTTTTTTTTCACCAGAAGGATCAAAATATGAAACTTTAGCTCCCTTTTTACAAAGGTAAGGGATCATTTTCAAGCTCATTGAATCTCGCATATCATCTGTATTCGGTTTAAAAGTAACACCTAAAAAACTTATTTTTTTATTCTTTAAATTTTTTCCTAAAATTTTATGAACACGTTTAGTTAATAAGCTTGCCCTATTACGATTAGACTTTATTACAGATTTAACAACAGATAAATTAGTTTTGTATTTATCAGCTACTGAAACTAAGCCTTTAGTATCTTTTGGAAAACAAGATCCGCCATAGGCAGGTCCAGCTCTTAAAAATCTTCCTCCAATTCTTGAATCAGATCCAATACCAAGAGAAACATCTTCTACATTAACTCCAGATTTTTCGCATAAATTAGCTAGTTCATTTATAAAAGTTATTTTAGTAGCTAAAAATGCATTTGACGCATATTTAATTAATTCTGCTCCTCTTCTTGATGTAGTAAAGAATTTTGAACCTTTATTAATCACTGGTCGATATAACTTTTTCATCACATTAAATTCTTTTTTATTGTTCGACCCAATGACTATACGATCTGGGTATCTAAAATCACGTATTGCCTCACCTTCTCTTAAAAATTCTGGATTAGAAATAACTGAAAAAAATTTTTTCTTTTTTTTTAATATTTTTTCAATATCATCTCCCGTGCCTATAGGCACTGTTGATTTAGTAACAATAATTTTTTTATTTTTTGTATATTTAAGTATTTCCTTTGTGCATTGATGAACATATGAAAGATCTACTTTTAAAGAGCTTTTTTTATTTGGTGTACCAACACAAATAAATATTATATCAGAAGCATTAATTGCTATTTTTAAATTAGTGGTAAAAATCAATCTTTTTGATAAAAAATTTTTTTTTATTAATTCGTCTAAACCAGGTTCATAAATTGGTGAAATACCAGAATTAAGTTTGTTAATTTTTTTTAAATCTTTATCTACACAATAAACTTGATTACCAATATCAGCAAAGCAAGTTCCAGTTACTAAACCTACGTAACCAGTCCCTATCATACAAAGTTTCATATATATTTATTTTTAGAAATTTTTGAACCAGAGTTAATATATCCATCTAAAGTTCCACAATCTAAATATTTTCCTTTAAAAATATTGCCGTAAAATTTTTCACCTTTATAAATCATATTTTTAATTGCATCAGTTATATGAATTTCTTTACCTTTACCAGGTTTAAGTTTTTTTATTTCACTCATTATTTTATTAGGTAAAATATATCGGCCGATAATAGCATAATTTGACGGGGCTTTTTTTACACTAGGCTTTTCAATTACGTCATTTATATGAAAAGAATTTTTATTTTTATTTTTATAAGATAAAATTCCCCATCTGGATACATTTTTTTTATCAACTTTTTTTGTTGCAATAATAGAGCCTCTCCTTTTTTTATGAAGAGCTATCATCTCCTTCATACAATTTTTATTTATAATTAGATCATCGGGCAAAAGAATTGCAAAATATTTTCCCGTTAAATGTTTAGCACACTTTAGTACAGCATCTCCTGTTCCTTTAGGTTTGTTTTGATATACAAATTTAATCATTTTTTGATATTTTTTTAGTTTCAAATATTCTTTTTTAATACGACTATCTTTTTTTATTTTTATTATATTTTCATAAAACTTATCATTAAAAAAATATTTTTTAATATCTATTTTTTTTTTAGAAATAATAAAAATAAACTCTTTGATACCAGCATCAATGCATTCATCTAAAATATATTGAATATTAGGTTTTCCATTTATAGGCAAAAGTTCTTTAGCCATTACGCTAGTTAAAGGCAACATTCTTGTACCTAATCCTGCTAGTGGAATTATTGCTTGTTTTATCATATGATTCTTATAATCATTATTATCATTAGATTTGAGAAATGAAAATATTTAAAAATAAACAGGAGATCAGACGTGAATTATTAAATATAAATGACTTATATTTTGTTCCTACTATGGGTTCTCTGCATAATGGTCACATATCTTTAATAAAAAAAGCAAAAAAAAATAATAATAAAGTTTTAGTATCTATTTTTGTAAATCCCAAACAATTTGACTCAAAAAAAGATTTTATTTCATATCCGATAAATATTGAGAGAGATGTACAAATACTTAAAAGATTAAAAATTAATTATCTGTATATACCAACCTACAGAGATTTATTTTCTTTCAATGCTAAGAACAGAGTTTATTTACATAAATTTTCCAAAAAATTATGTGGAAAATACAGAAAAAATCATTTTAAAGGAGTTGTAAATGTTGTTAATAGATTTATTGAGATTCTTAAGCCTAAATATATATTATTAGGAAAAAAAGACTTTCAACAGAGTTTTTTAATAAAAAAACATCTAGAAAAAAATTTTATACCAACAAAAGTTATTGAGTGTAATACTATAAGAGATAATAAAGGTGTTCCTCTTTCTTCTAGAAATATAAATTTATCTAAAAAGAATTTAAAAATTGTATCTAAGATTTACTCCTATTTAAAATTTATTAAAAGTAAAATAAATAAACAAAAAAAATTAAATAAAAATATAATTATAAATAATATTTTATCTTTTGGGGTAGACAAAGTTCAATATATTGATCTTGTTAATATTAATTTTAATAAAAAAACTCCAAAATATAATATATTTATAGCTTACTATATTAATAATGTAAGACTAATAGATAATTTCTAATTTAAAAAAAAGTAAGAACCAATTCCAAGAAATGATAAGAATCCAATAACATCTGTAATTGTAGTAACAAATACACTTGAAGCAAGTGCTGGGTCAATATTTATTTTTTTTAAAGATACAGGAACTAGTATACCAAATAAACCTGCGACTATCATATTTAAAATCATTGATATTCCTATTAACAAAGAAAGATTAAATTCTTTAAACCAAAACTGAACAATGATTGCAGTTATTATTGCAAATATTATGCCATTTAAAATTCCAATTAAAAATTCTTTAGCTACAATGCGATTAAAATTACTAGATGATAATTCTTTTGTGGCAATGGCACGAATTGTTACTGCTAAAGTTTGCATTCCAGCATTACCTCCCATAGAGGCAACGATCGGCATCAAGAAAGCTAATGCAACCATTTGTTCTATCGAGGCACCAAAAAGACTTATCACCCAAGTAGCTAATAAAGCTGTAAACAAATTAAGCAATAACCAATTAAATCTTCTTTTTGTTTTAACTAAAACGCTATCTGTAATTTCTTCATTTCCTACACCAGCCAGCCTTAATGCATCTTCCTCAGCTTCTTCTTGGACAACAGTAACTACATCATCAGCTGTTATCATTCCCACTAATTTATTATCTTTGTTAACTACTCCAGCAGAAATCAAATTATAATTTTCAAAAGTATGTCCTACTTCTTCTTTGTCCATATTAACAGAAATCAAAACTGGCATTTTACGCATTATCGAATTCATTTGTGATTCTCTTGGAGTACGCAAAACTCTTGATGAAGGTACAATTCCTACTGGCTTAAATTCATTATCAACAATAAAAATATCCAAAAATTCAACAGGTAGATCTTTACTTTCTCTCAAATAATCAATTGTTTGTCCAACAGTCCAATTACTTGGTACCGCCGTAAATTCTCTTTGCATTATACGAGCGGCGGAGTCCTCCGGGTAACTAAGACCCTCTTCAAGTAGGAATCTGTCTTTTGGTGGCAATTTATCTAAAACAGAATTTTTTATCTTTACATCTAAGTTTTCGAGTATTGCTATAGAATTATCAGAAGCTGATCTTTTTAAAATTTTTGCAATAGACTCAGAGGAAAGTAACTGTAAAACTTCACTTTGAATTGACTCATTTATTTCTATAAAAATTTCTGGATCAATATTAAACTCTTCAATTTCTATTAACTTAGCTCTAGTTTCGATAGATAAATTTTCAATTAAATTAGCTGTATCAGATGGATGTAAATCTTTAAGTGTTTGATTGATAAATTTAAGATCTCTAGATTTTATTTTTTCACTAAATATGCTTATAAAATCTTTATTAAAATCAAAATTGACTTTTTTTCCGCCTATAGATTTAACTAAACTCATAAAATTCTTAGAATGTTTTTTTTGAGACTAATAGTTCATATAGTGATAAAATTCAATTTAAATGAACATTGAAATCAAAATAAGTAAAACTCCAATTTCCTATAATTATGCTATGAATTATCTTCAAAAAAGGGTTGAGAGTATGAAAGAAGGTATAGGAAATGAATTAATTTGGATTCTTGAACACCCAACGACTTATACGGCAGGTATAAGAACTGAAAAAAAGGATATTTTGGATAAGAATTTGAAAATAATTACAACAAATAGAGGAGGGAAAATTACTCTTCATAATCCAGGTCAAAAAATTATCTACTTTGTTTTGAATTTAAACAATAGAAAAAAAGATATTAGAAAACTAATTAATATGATTGAAAAAAGCATTATTCAATTTTTACAAATACAAGGCATAGTAGGAATTGCAGATAAAAAAAATATTGGCATTTGGGTAAAGGGAAAGAAAATTGCAGCCATTGGAATAAAAGTTTCAAAATGGATTGCTTATCATGGATGTTCGATAAATATATCTAATAATCTAAAAAGCTACTTAAAAATATCACCTTGTGGGTTAGATAATAAAAAAGTCACATCTGTTATAGAACAAAAAGGTAAAATTATAAAAGAAATTAATAATAATTTAATTAAAATTTTTCTTCAAAATTTTGATAAAATTTAGAAGTTTTTTTTTAAAAAACTTTCAAATTCACTATTATAATTAGCTTTAAAATTATATTTAATATTTTTAATCATAAATTTAATTTTATAAGCATGTAGCATCAAATTTTTACTTTTATGTTTAGTCTTATTAGCTTTTCTATTTATAAAATATTTATCGTCTCCAACAATTGGATTGCCAATATTATATAATTGTTTTCTTAGCTGATGTTTTCTACCTGTAATAGGATTTAATTCAACATATGAATAACTCTCTGTTTGCTTTAATACTTTTATATAAGATATAGCTTTTTGAACGACTTTTTTATTATTTTCGTATAAAATCAAATCATCGTTGAGTTCTTTAATTGAATTGTTTACTTTTTCATAGGTAATAGCAATGTATGTCTTGTGAATTTTTCTAATTCTAAAAAGAGATGTGAACAATTGAGCGTACTCTCTATTTTTAGCAATTATAAGAACTCCAGATGTTTCTTTGTCAAGTCTATGAACTATATATGGTTTCGAATTTGTAAAATATTTTGAGTCTTTCAAAACATCGATAATATTTTTAAAGGACTTAGTTCCTGATTGTACCGCAATACCAGTGGGCTTATTGATAACTATAAAATTTTCGTTATTTTCTAAAATATAATCATCGTATATATCAACTTCTTTTCTAGAAGGCTTGTATTTAACAAGTTTAGATTTGTCATTTTCCTTAAATTTTGAAATATCATAAACTTCTATAATATCACCGGACTGAACTCGGTATGAAGATTTAATTTTTTTTCTGTTAATTTTTACTTTATTTAATCTTAAAATTTTTTCTATTAATGATTGAGGTAGGTTTTTTACCTCAGATTTGAACCATCGATCAAATCTTGTGTTGTGATAATCGTTTTTGACGGTATAAGTTTCTGGCATATTTGGCCAAGACTTAATTATTTAGATACTGCTTTTGGTTCTGATACTTCTGCTTCTTTTTTTTCTTTGTTTAAGTCTTTTTTGGGTTTATCTATTTTCCTTGCTTCAGGATTTCTATCAACAAGTTCAATAACAGCCATTGGAGCGTCATCACCTGTTCTAAATCCAGCTTTAAGCACTCTAGAATAACCACCTTTTCTTGAACTGTATCTTTTTGAAAGTTCATTAAATACTTTGGTAACTGATTTTTTGTCTTGTAGTTTAGAAAAAAGTTTTTTTTTATTACTTAGAACATTTTTTTTTCCTATGGTTATTACTTTGTCTATTTGGGGTTTCAATTCTTTTGCTTTAGGTAAGGTAGTAATTATTTGTTCATATTTAATTAGTGAATTAAGCATATTTTTAAATAAAGCTTTTCTATGTTCTCCAGTCTTATTAAGTTTTCTATATCCAACTCCGTGTCTCATTTAATAGTTATTTTCCTCAAGTTTTTTTGACATTTCAGCAATATTATCTGGAGGCCAATTAGGTATCTCCATACCTAAATATAGTGACATTGTGTTCAATACTTCTTTAATCTCATTTAGAGACTTCCTACCAAAATTTGGTGTTCTTAACATTTCTGGTTCAGTTTTTTGAACTAAATCGCCAATATAAATAATATTATCATTTTTAAGACAATTCATAGATCTAACTGAAAGTTCTAACTCCTCTACCCTTTTTAATAAATTTCGATTAAACTCAGGTTCAGCTGATTTTACCTCTTTTACAACTTCTTGTGGGTCATCAAAATTTACGAACATAGAAAGTTGATCTTGGAAAATTCTAGCTGAATAAGCAATAGCGTCTTCTGCGTCTACAGTACCATTTGTTTCGACATTCATTATAAGTTTATCATAATCTAGAGCACTGCCTGCTCTAGTATTCTCTATAGTAAAAGAAACTTTTTTTACAGGGCTGAATAAAGAGTCAATGGTTATAAGACCTAAAGGATTATCTTCATTTTTATTTTTTATAGCAGAAACATAACCTTTCCCATTATTCACAAATAACTCCATATGAAAATTAGTGTTGTCATCTAAATTGCAAATCACTTGTTCTGGATTTAAGATCTCAATTTCTGGTATAAGTGTAATGTCTTTAGCTTTTACTTCTTTTGGTCCTTTTACATCTAAAATTATTTTTTTTGAATTGTTAGCTGAAGATTTAATAGCTAAATTTTTAACATTTAAAACTATGTCTGTTACATCTTCTCTTACACCTTTAATTGATGAAAATTCATGTAACACACCGTCAATTTGAATTGCAGTAACTGCTGCGCCCTGTATTGAAGATAGTAATATTCTTCTTAAAGAATTACCAATCGTTTGTCCGAAACCTTTCTCTAGTGGTTCAGCTATTATTTTAGCCATAGATTTATCTTCATTGCTAGTTATTTCTAATTTATTTGGCTTTATTAAAGCTTTCCAGTTTTTGTCTATGATGTTTGATGTTGTCTGCATCTATACTCTCCTTTTTTTTGGTGGTCTTGCACCATTATGTGGCATTGGTGTAGTGTCTTTTATTGATAAAATTTTAAAACCTCTTGACTGCAAGGATCTTAAAGCAGTCTCCCTACCTGATCCAGGTCCTTTAACTTGAACCGTAAGAGTTCTTAGACCTTGCTCAAAAGCTTTACCACCCGCATCGTCAGCAGCAACTTGAGCTGCATAAGGTGTAGATTTTCTTGAACCTTTAAATCCTTTACTGCCAGCAGATGACCAGGAAATTACATTTCCACTTTCATCAGCTATAGAAATAATTGTATTGTTAAATGTTGAGTATACATAGGCAATACCAGATGTAACGTTTCTTTTTGTTTTCTTCTTTTTTTTAAATTGAGGCTCTTTAATAGAATTTTCAACTTTTGATTTATCTTTTTCTTTATCTTTAGATTTTGATACCATTATAATTACTATTTTTTAAGTGGTGTTAATTTTTTACCTGCAATAGCAATAGCTTTACCTTTTCTAGTTCTTGCATTACAATGTGTTCTTTGACCTCTAACAGGTAATTTTTTTTTATGTCTACTTCCTCTATATGAGGCTAAATCAACTAATCTTTTTATATTTACTGATATTTCTCTTCTTAAATCACCTTCTACTTTATGATTTGCGTCAATAAATTCTCTTATTTTTAAAACTTGATCTTCTGACAAATCATTAACTCTCGTTTTTTCAGAAATTTCTAATTTTTTACAGATTTTTTTTGATGAATATAATCCTATTCCGTGAATATACGTTAAAGCGATACTAACAATTTTATTTTGTGGAATATTAATTCCTGCTATTCGAGCCATAAATTAATGGGTTAATGTTTCAAAAGCGTATTTATATGGCGTTATTATATAAAGTCAACCCTCTATAAGTGCCATTATTTGGCTTATTTCATCGTATATTTGGTTAATTGGTCTTTCACCATTAATTACTTTTAGTAAATTCAAATTTTTATAAAAATCTAAAAGTGGTTCAGTAGCTTTTTCATAAGTTTCAAATCTTTTAGTAGCTACTTCAACAGTGTCGTCACCTCTTTTTTGTAAAAATTTACTAGAACAACAATTTGTATTTTTCGGAGCTGGGTTTGAAAATTCGTTATAAATTTTACCACAAATAGAGCAAGTGAAGCGACCTGAAATTCTTTTTTTAATAGTATCGAGGTTAACCGAAAGTTTTAACACAACATCAATTTTTTGATTATATTTATCTAAAATTCTATTCAAGTTTTTAGCTTGAGGCAAATTTCTTGGATAACCATCAAATATGATTTTATTTTTGTATGATTTATTTGAAACTGTTTTTTCTATTAATTTAGCTACAATATCATCTGAAACTAGTAATCCAGAATTGACTATAGAAGCAATTTTTATACCTAATTCAGTTTGTTTTTTTATTTCTTCTCTTAAAAATTCACCTGTAGATAGTTGAAATAAGTTATACTTCTTTACTATAAATTTTGATTGGGTTCCTTTGCCAGCTCCTGGTGGTCCAAAAATAATAATATTCATTCTTATTATCTTTTATTTACCAAACTTTGTTTTTTTAATCAAAGACTCATATTGAGAACTCATCAATCTTGTTTGGACTTGAGTTACCGTATCCATAGCCACCACTACAACAATTAATATGGATGTACCACCTAAATAGAATGGTATTGGATATTTAGCAATTAAAAATTCTGGCATTAAGCATACAAAAGTAAGATATAAAGAACCAATGGTTGTAAGTCTTATTAATATACTTTCGATATATTCAGCGGATCTTTCTCCAGGTCTTATGCCAGGTATATAGCCACCATATTTTCTTAAATTTTCAGCTGTTTCTTTTGGATTAAAAACAATTGAAGTATAAAAAAAGGCAAAGAAAATAATTCCCGATGCATATAAAAGCATATAAAGAGGTTGCCCCTGGGTAAACATTGAAGATATTCTAATAAATAAATCAGAGTCAGAAAAACCAAAATTTGTAAGCGTAACAGGTAATAATAATAAAGCTGATGCAAAAATTGCTGGTATTACTCCTGCCGTATTAATTTTTAATGGTAAATGAGAAGACTCACCGCCATAAACTTTATTTCCAACTTGTCTTTTGGGGTAATTAATTAATATTTTTCTCATAGCTCTTTCAAAAAAAACAATGAATAGAACTGTCAAAATTACCAAAATAAATATACCAACAATCATAACTGCAGATAACGCGCCTGTACGTCCAAGTTCAAAAGTTGAAGCCAGAGCTCTAGGTATTTCAGCTACTATGCCTGAAAAAATAATTAATGAAATACCATTACCTACACCTCTTAAAGTTATTTGTTCACCTAACCACATTAAAAAAGTAGTCCCAGCTACCAATGAAATTGTAGTAATAATTCTAAATGACAAACCAGGTTCAGTCACCATTGATCCTGCATTTTCTAAACCAACAGAAACCCCATATCCTTGTAAAATTGCAATTAAAACAGTGCCGTATCTTGTAATTTGAGTTATTTTTTTTCTTCCAACTTCTCCTTGATCTTTAAGATTTTTAAAATAGTCGGATACACCAGTAAGTAATTGTACAATAATTGAAGATGATATGTATGGCATTATTCCTAGAGCAAAAATAGCCATTCTTGTTACTGCTCCTCCAGAAAACATATTAAACATACCTAATAGTCCTTTTTGACTATTAGCCATCATTTCTTTTAATGCTAAAGGATCAATTCCGGCTAATGGAACATAGGTACCAAGTCTATAAACTACAAGTATTAATATTGTAAATAAAATACGTTTTCTTAAATCTGATGCTTGACTGAAGGCTCCTGCGCTAATGTTTTCACTAGACATAATTATTTATTTTTAACGATGTTAAGTTTGCCACCAATTTTTTCAATTTTCTCTTGAGCCTGTTTTGAAAAAAAGTTTGCAGTAATGTTTGCTTTAACTTTGAGATCACCCAAACCTAAAATCTTCAGTTTAGAAAATTTTTTATTGACAATATTTTTAGTGACTAATATTTTTAAATCAATATTTGAGTTAAGGTCAATTTTTTTATTGTCGTGAAAATATTGTAATGAAGATAAATTAATTGCTACTATTTGATTGGATTTTAATGACTTAAAACCTCTTTTAGGTAGTCTTCTGTACAAAGGCATTTGACCTCCTTCATAACTCTTGATTGCAACTCCAGATCTTGATTTTTGTCCTTTGTGCCCTCTTCCAGAAGTTTTTCCTTTTCCTGATCCAATACCTCTACCAACTCTAATTTTTTTAGTATTAATTTTTACCAATTTATTCAAGCTCATTATTCACTCTCTCTATTTAAAACAATTTCTGATATTTTTTTTCCTCTAATAGAAGAAAGTAATTTTGGTGAACTCTGAGATTGCAAGCCCCTTAAACAAGCTTTTAACACATTGTGTGGATTTGCAGATCCTAAAGATTTAGCAACAATATCTTGTATACCTAAAACTTCACATACTGATCTGATTGGACCACCAGCAATAATTCCCGTACCTGAAGGCGCCGCTCTCATAAATACTTTTCCTGAACCATTTTTACCTTTAACATCGTGATGTAACGTTCTTCCTTCTTTTAAGGGTATTTTAACTAAATTTCTTTTTGCTACATCTGTAGCTTTTTTAATTGCGTCCGGAACTTGTTTTGATTTACCGGTACCAATACCAATTGATCCTTTTTGATTACCTACTACAACTAACGCCGCAAAGCCAAATCTTCTTCCACCTTTTACAACTTTAGTAATCCTGTTAATAGCAACTAATTTTTCCTTTAATTCACTTTCCATTTTTTTAAAATCAGCCATTAAAATTTCAATCCATTTTTTCTTAGTGAGTCAGCAAAAGATTTAATTCTTCCGTGATACTTATATTCGCCTCTATCAAAATAAACATTCTCAATTTTCTTCTCTTTAGCTCTTTTGGCTAATAATTCACCAAGCATATTAGAGGCATCAATTTTTTTTGATATATTTGATTTTAAATCTTTCTCAATTGAAGAAGCTGAAACTAAAGTTTTTCTTGTTTTATCATCGATGATTTGAGCAGAAATATTTTTTAAAGATTTAAAAACTGAAATTCGATATCGATTGACATTAACTTCTTTCAATTTTTTTCTTGTTCTTAGTTTTCTTTTTATAGAATTATTTATTTTTTTCATTATTATTTCTTTTTTCCTTCTTTTCTTAAAACAAATTGATCTTTTTCTTTTATTCCTTTTCCTTTATAAGGTTCAACTGGCTTTAGGGCTTTTATGTCTGAACATACTTTTGACACTAAATCTTTGTCTATACCAGTGATCTTGATTATTGTTTGTTTTTCTACGGTTATTTTAATTTCTTTTGGTATTTTAAAATTTATATCGTGACTAAAACCTAATTGTAAATTAAGAATTTCTCCTTTTAAATTAGCTCTAAAACCTACTCCTGTGATATTAAGTATTTTTTCGTGTCCCTCTGAAACACCTTTTACAGCATTATTAATTAAACTTCTATATGTTCCCCACATAATTGAAGTTTTTTTATCTATATTTTTTTCTAACGGTAGTATTTGAAAATAATTTTTCTCATCCACTTTAGAGGAAAATATTTTTTCATTGATAGTCAATTGTTTAGAACCTTTAGGTCCTTTTACAGTAAGCATATTTCCATCAATTTGTATTGATGAGTCTTTTGGAAGTTCTATATTTTTTTTTCCTATTTTAGACATTAAAATACCCTACAAATTATTTCGCCACCGATATTATTTTTTCTAGCATCGTTATCGGTCATAACACCCTTTGGAGTTGATATTATAGCTAAACCTAAGCCGTTCATTACTTTCGGGATACTAGTGGCTCTAGAATAAACTCTTCTACCTGGTTTTGAAATTCTTCTTATTTCTTTTATTACAGGCGTACCTTCAAAATATTTTAAATCAACTTTTATATTTTTTTTGTTATTTTCTAATTTTTCTATGTAATAATTTTTTATAAAACCTTGATCTTTCAAAACATCTAAAATCTTTTGTCTAAAGTTTGAAGCAGGTACATTAATTGTTTCTAGTAACCTAGCTTGACCGTTTCTTATTCTTGTAAACATATCTCCTATTGGATCCATTAAAGTCATATATCTCCTACCAGCTTGATTTTGTTATTCCAGGAATTTTACCCGCCGATGCCATATCTCTTAAGGCAATTCTTGATATTCTAAGTTTTCTGTAAACTCCGTGAGGTCTACCTGTTATCTCACATCTATTTCTAATTCTAATTTTAGAAGAATTTTTAGGTAATTTATTCAACTTTAATTGAGCTGAAAATCTTTCTGATAATTCTAGTTTTTTGTTTTTAATTATTTTTTTTAAAGCCATACGCTTCTTTTCGTATTTTTTAGCTAATTTTATTCTTTTTAGATTTTTTTGAATTGCACTTGTTTTTGCCATATCTAGTTCTTCTTATTGTTAGTTGTTAATGGAAAATTAAATTCTTTAAGTAGCTCGATAGTTGCTTCTTTTGTATTGCTTGTAGTAACGATTGTTATATCTAACCCTCTAATTTTATCAACTTTATCAAAATTTACTTCTGGAAATATTATATGCTCCTTAACACCAAAACTGTAATTACCAAAATTATCAACGCCTTGAGGGCTTAGTCCTCTAAAGTCTTTAATTCTAGGCAGTGCAATATTAACCAATCTATCCATAAATTCGTACATTTTGTAAGATCTTAATGTTACCTTAACACCAGCATTTGATCCCTTTCTAGTTTTAAAATTTGAAATAGATTTTTTAAATTTAGTAATTATTGCTTTTTGACCTGCAATCAAAGTCATATCATCTATACAAATCTTGATTTTTTTACTATCTGAAGCATCCTCACCTAAACCCATATTCATTACGATTTTTTCTATTTTTGGAACTTCTAATTTATTTTTTACATTTAATTTAGACATAAGTTTTGCAGTAATTTCTTTGTCATAAACTATTTTTAATCTTGGTATCATTACTTTTTACTTTCCTTTTTATTCTTTTTTTCATCTATATTTTTTACGTTCGACTGATGTATAAAACTTTCTTTAGAAATAATTCCACCTTTATTTTCCTTAGTTGGTTTTTGATGCTTTTTAGTCATATTTACAGATTTAATTTTTACTTTTTGTCTTTTTCGATCAATTTCTAAAATTTCACCAGTCTTACCTTTGTCTTTACCAGTGATAATTTTTACATTTACTCCTTTTTTTAATTTTAACATTTTATATTACCTCCGGAGCTAATGAAATAATTTTTGTGTGACCTTTTGATCGTAATTCTCTTGTTACAGGTCCGAAAATTCTTGTTCCAATAGGTTCACCTTTTTCATCAGTTAATACTACAGCATTACTATCAAATTGAACTTTTGACCCATCGTCACGAAATATTTCTTTTTTTGTTCTAACAACAACTGCTTTGTGTACAGCACCTTTTTTTACTTTACCTTTTGGTATTGCGTCTTTAACACTAATAACAATTAAATCTCCTACACCTGCATATCTTCTTTTTGATCCACCTAATACTTTGATACATTCAACTCTACGTGCCCCAGTATTATCTGCAACTGTTAATTCTGTTTGAATTTGTATCATTTTTCTATTACTTCCCAAGTTTTTTTCTTAGATATTGGTCTTGATTCAATAATTGAAACTTTGTCACCCTCTTTAAATTTATTTTTCTCATCGTGTGCATGATATTTTTTAGATCTTGATATAACTTTTCCATAAAAAGGATGTTTAAACTTTCTAGTAACCTGCACTACAATTGTTTTATTGTTTTTTGCACTAGTTACTTCACCTTTTAATATTTTTTTTGTCATTTTGTTTTATTTATAGTTGTAAATAATCTAGCTATATTTTTTTTAATCTCTCCATATTGTGCTGGATTATCTATTTGATTATTAATTTTTTTAAACCTTATGTTAAATAAATCTTTTTTCAATGCGTCTATTTTTTTTATAGCTTGATCTAAAGTTAGTTTTTTATCTTCTTTTTTCTTTTTATTCATGTTACCTGCTTATAAATTTTGTTTTAATTGGAAGTTTAGCTGAGGCTTTATATAGTGCCTCTTTTGCTATTTCTTCCGTTACTCCATCAACTTCAAAAATAATTCTACCAGGTTTAACTCTACAAGCAAAATATTCTGGAGATCCTTTTCCTTTACCCATTCTAACCTCTGTTGGTTTTTTTGATACTGGTATATTAGGAAATATTCTTGTCCATACTTTTCCTGTTCTTTTCATATATCTAGTTAATGCTACTCTTGCCGCCTCTATTTGTTTTCCTATAATTCTTTCTGGTTCCATAGCCTTCAATCCATACTGACCATAATTTAATTTAGTAGCTCTGCTGGCTTTGCCGTGTATTCTACCTTTAAAAGCTTTTCTAAATTTAGTTCTTGTCGGTTGTAGCATTTCTAACTCTTTCTGTTTTCTCTTTATCTATATCTTTGTTAAATAATTCACCTTTATAAATCCAAACTTTAACTCCTATAATCCCATAAGTAGTCAAAGCTTCAGCAACACCGTAATCTATATTGGCTCTTAATGTGTGTGAAGGTATGCTTCCTTCCCTAGACCATTCAGTTCTAGCTATTTCGTTTCCTGCTAATCTACCGCTAATCATTACTTTTATTCCTTTTGCATTAAGCCTCATTGCTGATTGAATTGCTCTCTTCATTGCTCTTCTATAAGCAATCCTTTTTACAAGTTGTTGGGCAATATTTTCTGCGGCTAAATTAGCATTAAGCTCAGGTTTTTTTATTTCTTTTATATTAACAGTTACGTCACTATCAGTGACTTTCATTAAATTTTTTTTTATTTTTTCTATATCCGCACCCTTTTTACCAATTACGAATCCAGGTCTAGATGTGTGTATGGAAACTGTACATTTTTTTGATGATCTTTCTATAATTATTTCAGAAACACCGGAATTAGTTATATTCTTTTTAATATATTGACGTATTTTAAAATCTTCAATTAAGTATTTTCCAAAATCTCTCTTTTTTGCAAACCAAGTCGAGTCCCAGCCACGATTTATTCCTAGCCTCAGACCTATTGGATTAATTTTTTGTCCCATTATTTTTTATCCTTTTTTTGTTTTTTTTCCTCTAGAATAATTGTAATTCTACTGAACGGCTTTTTAATTGGGCTTGCTCTTCCTTTTGCTCTAGGCCTAAATCTTTTCATTACCAGAGATTTTCCAACATAAGCTTCTTTTACAAAAAGATCATCAATATCAAACTGATAGTTATTTTCTGCATTTGCTATAGCTGATTTTACAGTTTTAGATACGTCAGTTGCAATTTTTTTTCTTGTAAAATCTAAGTCTCTTATTGCAGCATCGACTTTTTTTCCTCTTATATAATCTAAAACTAAAGCAACTTTTCTTGGACTAGATCTTACATTTTTATTTACTGCTCTTACAATTGTATTATTTTTTTCCATCAGCGCCTCCTATAGGTTTAGCAGTAGCTGGTGCAGCTTTTTTATCTGCTGGAGTATGTCCTCTAAAAGTTCTTGTAGGAGCAAACTCTCCTAGTTTATGGCCGACCATCTCCTCTGAAACAGTAATTGGTATAAATGACTTACCATTATGTATCATAAAACTGTGCCCTACGAAATCTGGAATTATAGTCGAATTTCTTGACCAAGTTTTAATTGGTTTATTATTTGTCTCGTTTTTAAGTTTATCAATTTTTTTTAATAAACTTGGGTGTACAAAAGGTCCTTTCCAAATAGATCTAGCCATAATTATTTACGTTTTTTCCTTCTGGTAATTATTAATTTATCACTTCTTTGTGGTCTTCTAGTCTTAAGCCCTTTTGCCGATTGACCCCAAGGCGAAACAGGACTTCTTCCACCAGAAGTCTTTCCTTCACCACCGCCATGCGGATGATCGACTGGGTTCATTGCTACCCCCCTAGTTTGAGGTCTTTTTCCCTTCCATCTATTTCTTCCAGCCTTACCTATTTTAATATTTTTTTGATCAGGGTTAGAAACAACACCTATTGTTGCATTGCAGTCACTTCTTACTTTTCTTGTTTCACCTGATGAAAGTTTTAAAATTGCATAATCATCATCATATCCAGATAAAGTTACTGACGCTCCAGCGGATCTTGCTAATTTACCACCGTTTCCAGGTATAAGTTCAACATTATGTATTGATGTTCCTGGAGGTATATCTTTTAACTCCAAAGCATTGCCAATTTTAATTTCAACATTTTTTCCAGATTGTACTTTATCTCCAACTTTTAATGTTTGGGGACAGAGTATATAACTCCTTACATTATCATCATATTTAATTAAAGCTATATATGCAGTTCTATTAGGGTCATACTCAATTCTTTCTACTACAGCACTTATATCTTTCTTTTTTCTAAAAAAATCAACAATACGAAACTTGTGTTTTTGTCCGCCACCTTTATGTCTTGAAGTAATTCTTCCGTTGTTATTTCTACCACCGGTTACTGATTGGCCTTTAGTAAGGGGTTTATAAGATGACCCTTTCCATAAACCACCTTTATCAACAATAACTGTTCCTCTGTTTGATTTTGTATATGGTTTAAATGATTTTAATGACATATTAAATTCCGGTTGTTAGATCAATACTTTGACCTTTTTTAAGAGTTATTATTGCTTTCTTGTAACCACTTTTAGTAGAAATTTTTCCTTGTTTGATTTTTTTCTTTGTTTTTGTGTTTATTATATTCACTTTAATAACATTTACTTTAAAAATTTTTTCAATATTTTTTTTAATTGTTTTTTTGTCAGCTCCGCTATGAACTTTAAAAACTGTCTTATTTTGCTCAGAAAGGATAGTCGCTTTTTCTGTAATTATAGGTTTTCTAATTGAGTCTATAAAACTAATTTTTTTCATTAAGGATCCTGTCTTGTATTTTTTTTATTGAAGATGTTGTAATAATGACGTTAGTAAATTTCATTAAATCATAAATATTTGCACCATCATCAGTAAGAATTTTTACATTTTTAATGTTCCTGGCAGATTTATTGATATTTTTTAAAGAATCTTTATCTGATAATATTAACACGTTTGAAATTTTATTATTTATCAGAAAATTATTAAAATCTTTAGTTTTTTTTATTTCTTTTTTTACATCAGCTAATATGTGTAAATTGTTATCATTTTTTTTCTTTGATAATGTTTGGGCCAATGCAATTTTTCTCACTTTTTTATTTATTTTTTTAATTTTATAAACTGCTCCCTTAGGTCCGTGAGCAACTCCGCCACCTACAAATAAAGGAGCTTTTTTACTCGCGTGTCTTGCTCCACCGCTTCCTTTTTGAGCTACAATTTTTTTTGTTGATCCTCTTATCTCGTTTCTTTGTTTGGTTTTTGCCGTTCTTGCCTTAAGGTGATTTAATTGCCAATCAATGACATATTTTATTAACTTGTGATTTACTTTTAAGTTTACCACTTTATCAGAAACCTCTATTGTTTCAGTGCTTTTACCGCTTATGTCTAGTAATTTAATTTTCATTTTATTTCTTTTTTCCCTTAGCAGCTTCAACTTTTTTTACTTTTTCTTCGTATTTTTCTAAAATTGTTTTTCTATTAACATCCTTAATTGCCTCTCTTAACAGAACTGTTGAGTTTTTAGATCCAGGTATTGATCCTCTTAAATATAATAAGCCATTTTCAACATCTGATTTTATTATCTCCAAATTTAGTAAAGTTCTAAATTTATCTCCCATATGACCAGCCATTTTTTTTCCTTTAAAAACTTTACCCGGATCTTGTCTTTGACCAGTTGAACCGTGAGATCTATGAGAAACAGAAACACCGTGTGATGCTCTTAATCCGCCGAAATTCCATCTTTTCATAACACCTGCAAAGCCTTTACCAATAGTCTTGGCTCTAACGTCTAAAAATTTTTTATCCTTAAATATTTCTAAACCAAATTCGTTTCCCTCTTTAAATTCATCTAATTTATCAACTCTAAATTCTTTTAAAATTTTTTTAGGCTCAGTATTTTTTTTTGTAAAATAACCTTTCATTTGTTTTGTAAGTTTTGAGTTTTTTAATTTAAAAAAACCGACTTTTACGGCTGAATAACCTCTTTTTTCTTTATCAATTAAATCTAAGACTCTGCCTTTTTCCACTTTAATAACAGTAACAGGCACGGATTGTCCGCTTTTAACAAATTCTCTAGTCATCCCAATTTTAGTTCCTATAAGTCCTATAGTCATAATTAAATTTTAATTTCTATATCTACTCCAGAAGCTAAATCTAACTTCATTAAAGCTTCTACTGTTTGAGGTGTTGGTTCTATTATATCAATTAATCTTTTATGTGTTCTTGACTCAAATTGTTCTCTACTCTTTTTATCTATATGTGGAGACCTTAGAACAGTAAATTTTTCAATTCTTGTTGGTAATGGTATTGGACCTTTAACTTGAGCACCAGTTCTTTTAGCTGTATTAACAATTTCTTCCGTAGATAAATCTAGGATCTTATTGTCGTAAGCTTTTAAATGTATTCTTATATTTTGATTATCCATAATTAAGCTAATTTTTTTGTTACCTCGTCTTGAACATTTTGTGGAACTTTATCATAATGACTAAATTGCATAGTATATTGAGCTCTACCTTGAGTAGAAGATCTTAGGTTGTTTATATATCCGAACATATTAGCCAATGGAACCACAGCATTTATAGCAGTAGCATTCCCTCTTGCTTCTGTAGAACCTACTTGACCTCTTCTACTATTTAAGTCACCTATAACATCTCCCATAAAATCTTCAGGGGTGACTACTTCAACTTTCATCATTGGCTCTAATAATTTTAAGGTTGCTTTGGTGCATGCTTCACGGAAACACATTCTTGAAGCAATCTCAAAAGCTAAAACACTTGAGTCTACATCGTGATGTAAACCATCTAAAATTGTGACTTTATAATCAATTAACGGAAATCCTGCAAGAATTCCACTATCAGCTACGCTAACAACACCTTTTTCAACACCTGGAATGAATTCTTTTGGTATTGCTCCACCTTTTATTTTATTTTCTATTTCTCTGCCCTTTCCTGGCTCTAAAGGTTCAACATTTAATGTAACTTTTGCAAATTGACCTGCTCCACCACTTTGTTTTTTATGAATATAAGTAACCTCTGAGTTACCTAAAATAGTTTCTCTATAAGCAACTTGAGGAGCTCCTACATTAGCCTCAACTTTAAATTCTCTTTTCATTCTATCAACGATAATATCTAGATGAAGTTCTCCCATACCTTTAATTATGGTTTGGCCAGACTCCTCGTCAGAAGTAACTCTAAAAGAGGGATCTTCCTTAGCTAATCTTCCTAACGCTTCTCCCATTTTTTCTTGGTCAGCTTTTGTTTTTGGTTCTACTGCAATTTCTATAACTGGATCAGGAAATTCCATTGGTTCTAATAAAATTGGTTTATCTTCTTCACACAAAGTGTGGCCAGTAATAGTAAATTTTAATCCTGCAAGTGCTACTATGTCTCCTGCTGTCGCCTCTTTAATGTCTTCTCTACTATTGGCATGCATAAGTAACATTCTTCCAACACGTTCTGTTTTTTCTTTTGAAGAATTATAAACCGATGTACCTGCTTTAATAGTACCAGAGTAAATTCTTATAAAAGTCAAAGATCCTACAAACGGGTCGTTAGCTACTTTAAACGCTAAGGCAGAAAATGGTTCATCGTTAGCAAATTTCATTTTTTGTTTTTCTTCTGAGCCGAGCTTTGTTGCCTCTATAGATCCGATGTCAAGTGGGCTTGGTAAATAATCTATAACGGCATCTAGAAGAGGTTGTACACCCTTGTTTTTAAAAGCGGAACCTGTAGTTATTGGTACAAAACTGAACCCTAGTGTTCCTTTTCTAATGCATTTAATTAAATCAGCTTCCGATGGTTCTTTACCTTCAAGATAGGCCTCCATTAGTTTTTCATCTTCTTCCACAGCTGCTTCGACTAATTCTTTTCTATACTGGTTTGCTTTATCTTTTAGATCTGCAGGAATATCAACTACGTCAAATTTTGCTCCTAAATCCTCATTTTGCCAAATAATAGCTTTCATTTTTACAAGATCTACAACGCCCTTTAAATCTGACTCTGCACCTACAGGAATTTGCAAAACAAGAGGTTTGCATCCTAATCTATCTTTAATCATATCAACGCACATATAAAAATCTGCGCCAGTTCTATCTAGTTTGTTAACAAAACAAATTCTTGGAACTTTATATTTGTCGGCTTGTCTCCATACAGTTTCTGATTGTGGTTCAACACCTGCTACACCATCGAAAACGCAAACTGCACCGTCTAATACTTTTAAAGATCTTTCTACTTCAATGGTAAAATCAACGTGTCCCGGTGTATCAATAATGTTAATTCTGTGATCATTCCAAAAACAAGTAGTTGCTGCTGATGTGATAGTAATACCTCTTTCTTGCTCTTGTTCCATCCAGTCCATAGTTGCAGCACCATCATGGACTTCACCTATTTTATGACTTTTACCAGTGTAATATAAAATTCTTTCAGTAGTAGTAGTTTTACCAGCATCAATGTGAGCCATAATTCCAATATTTCTATATTTTTCTAGTGAATATTTTTTTGACATTTTAATTTACCATCTAAAATGCGCAAAAGCTTTATTCGACTCTGCCATTTTATGTGTATCCTCTCTTTTTTTAATTGCTGCTCCTTTATTTTGGGAAGCATCTAATAATTCAAAATATAACTTTTCAGCCATTGTTTTATTTTTTCTTTTTCTTGTTGCATCCATTAACCATCTTAACGCTAATGCTTGAGCTCTTTTCGACTTAACTTCAACTGGGACTTGGTATGTAGCTCCACCAACTCTTCGTGATCTACATTCGACATTAGGCTTTACATTGCTTATTGCTGAATTAAAAATCTTAATCGGGTCTTCATTATTTTTTTCTTTTAATTTATCTAAAGCATTGTACAAAATTCTTTCTGCTGTAGATCTTTTTCCATCATACATAATAGAATTTATAAATTTTGATATTACTTCTGAATGAAATTTTGGATCTGGATAAACTTTTCTTACTGGAGCTTTTCTTTTTCTAGACATATTAATTATTTTGGTTTTTTAGTTCCGTATAAAGATCTACGTTTTTTTCTATTTGCTACGCCTTGTGTATCAAGGTTACCTCTTAAAATATGATAACGCACTCCAGGTAAATCTTTAACTCTTCCACCTCTTATTAAAACTACTGAGTGTTCTTGTAAATTATGACCTTCACCACCAATGTATGCTGTTACTTCAAAACCATTTGATAATCTTACTCTAGCAACTTTTCTCAATGCAGAGTTTGGTTTCTTTGGCGTTGTTGTGTAAACTTTTACACAAACACCTCTCTTCAAAGGTTGTCTCTCTAATGCGGGTACTTTATTTCGCATTATTTGTTTAACGCGTGACTTTTTAATCAACTGATTAATTGTAGGCATAATAATATTTTGAAGTAAAAGATAAGGTAGGCCTTGATTTCAAGGTAAACTTGTTAGTGTTTAAGGTTAAATACCACCTTACTTCTAACATTCAAAATTGCGCTAAATTAACATTGAAATGATAAAAGTCAATAATTAATGAAGGTTTTAAAGATTTTTTATTAAGCTATTACTCAGTGGTAGCAGGGCTTTCTTGGTCTTGTTTCTTCAATTCCTCAAGTCTCAAACCGTCTTGTTCTCTAGCAGCTTTATCCCAACCCATTTTTGTAAGACCAGTTCCCGCTGGAACTAGTCTACCCACTATAACGTTCTCTTTTAAACCTTCTAAATTATCTACTTTACCTTTAATTGATGCATCAGTTAAAACTCTGGTAGTTTCTTGGAATGAAGCAGCTGAGATAAAGGAATTCGTTTGCAGTGAAGCCTTAGTTATACCTAATAAAACTCTTTCAAAAACAGCAGGTTTTTTATTTTGTGCTTTTAATTCACTGTTAATTTTGTTGATATCAATTAAATCGATAACTTCTCCTAATAAAAATTCTGTATCCCCAGGTTGTTTAATCTCTACTTTTTTTAACATTTGTCTAACAATAGTTTCTATATGCTTGTCATTAATAACTACTCCTTGCAGTCTATAAACTTCCTGTACTTCGCTAACAAAATATTCTGTTAATTTTTCCACTCCTAAAATTCTTAATATGTCGTGTGGTGCAGGGCTTCCATCAAGTAAGTATTCACCTTTTTTAATTTTTTCACCTTGATTAAAATTAACGTGCTTACCCTTAGGAATTAAATAATTTGAAACTTCTCCAGTTGTTGAAATTATAGAAATTTTTTGTTTTCCTCTTACTTCTTTGCCAAATTCAATTTTTCCATCATTTTCAGCAATAATGGCACTGTCTTTTGGTCTCCTTGCTTCAAATAATTCTGCAACTCTTGGCAAACCTCCAGTAATATCTTTAGTTTTAGAGGTCTCTTTAGGTAGTCTCGCTAAAACATCTCCAGCAGAAATTTTTTGTCCGTCTTTAATTGATAAAATTGTATCAGGTACTAAGTAGTATCTAGCCTCATTTCCATCAGCTTTTTTAATAATTTCACCCTTTTCGTTTCTAAGAGTTATTCTTGGTTTGAGTTCAGAGTTTTTGCTTAAAGACTTCCAATCAGTTACAGATTTTGATGAAATACCAGTAGCATCATCTAAAGTTTCTGTAAGAGAAGTACCTTCTACAAGATCCATATAATTAGCAACACCGCTTGTTTCAGCTATTACTGGCAATGTGTACGGATCCCATTCTGCAATTTTTTTATTTTTTTCAATTTTATCTCCATCTTTATAAAATAATTTTGATCCGTAATTTACTCTATAAATAGCTAGTTGTATTCCATTAGCATCTTCAATTGAAAGCTGAGTATTTCTACCCATTACTATTATATTTTTTTTAGAGTCTTCAATTAAATTTTTATTTATAATTTTTAAAGTTCCTTCTGTTTTAGAAACTATTTGAGACTCTTCTTTAATTTGAGCTGTTCCACCAACGTGAAAAGTTCTCATAGTTAACTGAGTACCAGGTTCACCAATAGATTGAGCAGCTATCATACCAATAGCTTCACCAATGCTAACTAATTTACCTCTTGATAAATCTCTTCCATAACATAATTGGCAAACACCTTTTTTCGACTCGCAGGTAATAACCGAATAAACATTGATAGCTTTAACTCCAGCTGCATCAATAAGTTCACAGTCTGCTTCATCAATTAATTTTTTTTTCTTTAAAAGAACTTCACCAGTAAGTGGGTGCTTAATATCATGCGATGGAACTCTACCCAAAACTCTTTCTGATAAACTAACTAAAATATTTCCACCTTCTATAATTTCAGTTAAGGTAATAGAAGATTTAGAGTTGCAATCTTTAATAGTAACTTGTAAGTCTTGAGCTACATCACACAATCTTCTAGTCAAGTATCCAGAGTTTGCTGTTTTTAAAGCGGTATCAGCAAGTCCTTTTCTAGCTCCGTGTGTAGAGTTAAAATATTCTAGAACTGTTAAACCTTCTTTAAAATTTGCAATAATAGGCGTTTCTATAATTTCACCAGATGGTTTTGCAATTAAACCTCGCATACCTGCTAACTGTTTCATTTGAGCTTGAGAACCTCTAGCTCCAGAGTCAGCCATCATATAAACTGAATTAGTTTCAATTCTATCATCTGAGTAAATCTTTTCAGCTGACGAAATCTCTTTCATCATTTCATTTGCTACTGTATCAGTGCATTTAGACCAAATATCTACTACCTTGTTATATTTTTCTCCTCTTGTAATTAGTCCGTCAGAATACTGCTTTTCATATTCCTCAATTTTTCTTTTTGTATCGTTTATCAATCCAATTTTTGTTTTAGGAATGATAAGGTCGTCTTTTCCAAAAGATATTCCTGCTTTAAAGGCATGTTTAAACCCTAAACTTTTGATTCTATCACAAAATATAACTGTTTCTTTTTGCCCACAAAATCTAAATATAGTGTCGATTACTTCAGAGACATTTTTCTTAGTCAGTAATCTATCGATCAGAGTAAATTTAATGTTAAAATTTTTTGGAAGTATATTAGCAAGTAAAAACCTTCCAACTGTGCTAGTATATTTTTGAATTATTTTTTTGTTATTCTCATCAACCGTTTCAAAAGTAGAAACTACTCTAGAATGTAAGCTTATTGAATTATTTTCTAAAGCTTGCTCTATTTCATCTATATTAGAAAAAACTCCCCTAGGTTTAACTTCTTTTTTATTAGCTTGAGATAAATAATAAATTCCTAAAACTATATCTTGACTGGGAACAATTATCGGTTTTCCGTTTGATGGGCTTAAAATATTATTAGTAGACATCATTAACACTCTTGCTTCTAATTGTGCCTCTAAACTCAAAGGGATGTGTACAGCCATCTGATCGCCATCAAAATCAGCGTTAAATGCTGCGCAAACTAATGGATGTAATTCAATAGCGTTTCCCTCTATTAATTTTGCTTCAAATGCTTGAACTCCTAATCTGTGTAAAGTTGGAGCTCTATTTAATAAAATTGGATGTTCTCTTATTATATGTTCTAATGCATCCCATACTTCACTTTTTTCTTTTTCCACTAATCTTTTTGCTTGTTTTATTGTAGTGGCTAATCCTAACTTATCTAATCTAGCATAAAGAAAAGGTTTGAATAATTCTAAAGCCATTTTTTTAGGTAATCCACATTGATGTAATTTAAGTTCAGGACCTACAACGATCACTGATCTACCTGAATAATCTACTCGTTTTCCTAATAAATTTTGTCTAAATCTACCTTGTTTTCCTTTTAACATTTCAGCTAATGATTTAAGAGGTCTTTTACCTGTACCAGTAATCACCCTGCCTCTTCGACCGTTATCAAATAGCGCGTCAACAGACTCTTGAAGCATTCTTTTTTCATTTCTTACAATTATATCAGGAGCCTTAAGGTCTAGAAGTCTTTTCAATCTATTATTTCTATTTATTACTCGTCTATAAAGATCGTTCAAATCAGAAGTTGCAAATCTTCCTCCATCTAATGGTACAAGTGGTCTTAACTCAGGTGGTATTACAGGTACTACAGTTAAAATCATCCACTCTGGTTTGTTCCCAGAAGAAATAAATGACTCGATTAATTTCAATCTTTTTATTGTTCTTTCTTCAGCCACTTTAGATTTGATTTCCTTTAACGACTCTCTTAATTTTTTTTGTTGTGCTGGTAAATCCAAACCAATCAGTATTTCTCTCACTGCTTCTGCACCAATACCTGCAGAAAAAGCGTCTTCCCCAAATTCATCTTGCGCTTTTATCAAAGACTCTTCTGAGAGCAACTGACCTTTTGTCAAAGTAGTTAAGCCTGGTTCTATTACGATAAAACTTTCAAAATAAAGGACCTTTTCAACATCTTTTAATTTCATATCAATTGCGAGTGAAATTCTACTTGGCAAGGATTTTAAAAACCAAATATGAGCAACTGGACAAGCTAGATCAATGTGGCCCATTCTTTCTCTTCTTACATTTGATTTAGTTACTTCTACACCGCATTTTTCACAAATTATTCCTCTAAATTTCATCCTTTTATACTTACCGCACAAACATTCGTAATCTTTAACTGGCCCAAATATTCTTGAACAAAATAAGCCGTCCTTTTCTGGTCTAAATGTTCTATAATTTATTGTTTCCGGTTTTTTTATTTCACCAAATGACCAGGATTTAATTTTATCAGGACTAGCTAATGTAATTTTAATACTGCTAAAATTATTTTCCAAGCTAATATTTGTTTCTTTAAAATTTTTAGTTAGATTTTTTTCCATATTAATTTAATTCTATGTTAAGTCCTAATGCCCTAATTTCTTTTATTAAAACGTTAAATGACTCAGGAACACCAGATTCAAAATTATTATTACCTTTAACAATGGTTTCATAAACCTTAGTTCTTCCAGCTACATCATCAGATTTCACTGTAAGTATTTCTTGAAGCGTATAAGATGCGCCGTAGGCTTCTAATGCCCAAACTTCCATTTCACCAAATCTTTGGCCTCCTAGCTGAGCTTTGCCACCTAATGGTTGTTGAGTAACGAGACTGTATGGTCCTGTAGATCTTGCGTGTATTTTATCTTCAACTAGATGATTTAATTTTAACATATAGATAATACCTACAGTTACGGGTCGATCAAACTTCTTACCAGTCCTACCATCCCATAAATTTGTCTGTCCACTATTTGGAAGTTTTGACAAATCTAACATTGATGTAATATCTCCTGTAGATGCGCCATCAAAAACTGGAGTTGATATTGGAAGACCATTAGAAATATTCTGAATCAATTCAAATGTTTCCTTTTTTGTAAGTTTAGTAATTACTTTTGAATAGTATTCTTGTCCATATATAAGTTTAAGTTTTTCTTTTGCTTGTTCAAATTGATTTTCGAAATCTTTAAGATATGTTTTTATTTGTTCACCTAGCTCAGAGCATGCCCACCCTAAATGCGTTTCTAAGATTTGACCTACATTCATTCGACTAGGAACACCTAAAGGATTTAAAACAATATCAACAGCTTTTCCATTTTCCAAGTAAGGCATATCTTCAATAGGAACTATTTTACTAACCACACCCTTATTTCCATGCCGTCCAGCCATTTTATCTCCAGGCATTAATCTTCTTTTTACTGCTACAAATACTTTAACTACTTTCATTACTGTTGGCAACAAATCGTCACCTTGTTTGATTTTTAAAACTTTATCTTCAAATCTTAATTTTATATCTTCATTCGCATTTTCATATTGTCTTTTTAATTTTTGAATATTTTCATTAATCACATTGTCAGAAAAAGAAAGTTTCCATATATCTTTTAATGAAAAATTTTCTAAATCATTTGAGTTAAGAGTTGTCTCAGGCTTTATATCTTTAAATTGTTTGTTAATTTTTTGATTTTTTATTAAATCTAAAGTTCTTAATTTAATATTTCTGTTAAGAATTTCTTCTTCTACTTTTTTATCTTCTTGAACAAGTTCTATTTCAGATCTTTCAATTGCTATAGATCTTTCATCTTTTTCTATACCGTGTCTATTAAATACCCTCACATCTATTACTACACCGGAGCTTCCAGAAGGTAACTTTAGAGAAGAATCTCTTACATCAGTTGCTTTTTCACCAAATATAGACCTTAATAATTTTTCTTCTGCGCTTGAGGATGTTTCGCTTTTTGGAGTAACTTTTCCAACCAATATATCACCGTTTTTTACTTCTGCACCGACATAAACAATTCCAGACTCGTCTAGATTTCTTAAACTTTCTTCACTTACATTTGGTATATCCCTTGTAATCTCTTCTGCTCCTAATTTAGTGTCCCTTGCCATTGCTTCGTATTCCTCTATATGAATTGAGGTAAAGACGTCGTCAGTAACGCATCTTTCAGAAATCAATATTGAGTCTTCAAAATTATATCCCTGCCAAGGCATGAATGCCACAGTAACGTTTTTTCCAAGTGCTAATTCACCTAATTTTGTACCAGGGCCATCAGCAATAATATCTCCTTTTTTAATTTCATCACCAACTTTAACTAATGGTTTTTGGTTAATACAAGTATTTTGATTAGATCTTTTAAATTTAGATAAATTATAAATATCGACTCCTGATTGTGACAAGTCTTTAACTTCTGTTGATTTAACTACAATTCGTTTACCATCAATTTTATCAACTACTCCATTTCTTTTAGCAACAATAGTAACTCCTGAATCTAAAGCAACATCTGACTCCATACCAGTACCAACTAATGGAGACTCCGGTTTTAATAAAGGTACTGCTTGTCTCATCATATTTGAGCCCATTAGTGCTCTGTTTGCGTCATCATTTTCTAAAAAAGGGATTAACGCGGCAGCAACAGATACTAACTGTTTAGGAGAAACATCTATAAAGTTAATATTTTCTTTAGAAGACAATAGAAAATTTAATTTATGTCTACATGAAACTAGATCTTCCTCAAAAATACCGTTTTTATCTATTGGAGAATTCGCTTGTGCTATTGTAAATTTTTCTTCTTCGATTGCTGAGAGATATTTAACTTCATCAGTAACTTTTCCATTAATTACTTTTTTATAAGGACTTTCTATATATCCAAATTTATTTACTCTACAATATGTAGCTAAACTATTTATTAGTCCAATGTTAGGGCCCTCTGGTGTTTCGATTGGACAAATTCTTCCGTAGTGAGTTGGATGAACATCTCTAACTTCAAATCCAGCTCTCTCTCTTGTTAAGCCACCCGGTCCTAGTGCCGAAACTCTTCTTTTATGCGTAATTTCGGAAAGTGGATTTGTCTGATCCATAAATTGAGATAGTTGAGATGTGGCAAAAAAATCTTTTAAAGAAGTAGTTATGGGTTTTGCATTAATTAAATCTTGAGGTAAAGCTGACTCTATTTCCAAAAAAGTTGACATTTTTTCTTTAACGGTTCTCTCAGTTCTTAATAAGCCAATTCTAAATTGATTTTCTACTAACTCACCTACAGATCTAACTCGTCTATTTCCTAAATGGTCAATGTCATCAACTTCACCCTTCAGATCTCTCAGATCTAGCATATATTTAATAATTGCAATAATATCATCGGTATTAAGTGTTGTGTTTTTATCGCTAGTTTTTAGATTTAACTTCGAGTTTAATTTAACTCTACCAACTTCAGATAAATCGTATCTTTCTTTAGTAAAATATAAATTTTTAAAAACAGCCTCTGCAATTTCAATAGTTGGTGCCTCTCCTGGCCTTAAAACTTTATAAATATCATTCAAGGCCTCTTCTTTTGTTGAGTTTTTATCAACTTTAAGAGTTTCTAAAAGATAAGGTCCTTTGTTAATGGGATCTATGTCAACAATTTCTAGTAAATTGATATTTTCAGATTTTATTTTAATAAGATTTTCTTCGGTTATGTCAAAACCTGCACTAATTATTGTTTCACCATTTTTCTCTTTTAAATCGTGAGCTGTATATTTACCTACAATTTCATTATTTGAAATGAAAATATTTTTTAGACCTTTTTCTTGTAATTTTTTACCAATAACTATATTTAATTTATCTCCCTTAGATAGAACTTTTTTATTCGTTTTAGCGTCAATGAGATCATGTGATAATTTTACAGGTCTCTTAAAATCATCTGGATTGAAATTTGTGCTCCACATTTCTGATTTAGAGTCATATTTGTAAGTATTAGTTGTAAAAAAAGTACTTATTATTTTTTCTTTTCCAAAACCTAAAGCGTACAAAATAGTTGTAATTGGTAATTTCTTTTTTCTATCAATTCTAAAATATAAAATATCTTTAGGGTCAAATTCAAAATC
>MDTG01197124.1_pt1 | contig 30072 bp, 29 predicted proteins | sample 811421 | NCBI WGS metagenome assembly MDTG01 (sample SAMN05326645, study PRJNA326480) | marine metagenome | isolation source: seawater | place: Pacific Ocean: South East | collected 2011 | reverse complement strand
GTTCTTCTTTAGGCATAAATTACTCAGTAGGTGTAGATCGGTATTATAAATTTAGCCGCATTCTGCCTGAAAAAAAAACAAAGTCAATCAAGTAGTGTCCATTGTCTGTCTTTCAATATCTCCATAGGCCGATAATTTGATTTATAAGCCATTTTTGGGCTATTTTCTATCCAATACCCCAAATATAAATAAGATAGACCTAATTCCTTCGCCAGATATATCTGAGATAGGATAGAAAATTTACCCAAGCTTCTTTTTTTATAAATAGGATCTGTAGAATAATAACTATAAATTGCCGATAAACCATCCTCTAAATAATCAATGACACCAGCAGAAATTAATTCTCCATTGTGTCTTACTTCTAATATTTTGGAATATTCACGAAGATTCCCTATAAAATCTCTGAATTGTGGCAAGTTAGGCGGATACATATCTCCATCGGCATGTCTTGTGCTGATATATTTTTTGTAGAGAGGGTAATGCTCCTGTTCGTCAATTTCTGTGACAACTGATACTGATAGATCCTCATTACGTTTCAAACAACGTTTCTGTTGCTTACTATTTTTGAATGAGCTGACTACTACTCTTGCTGATATGCAAGCGTCACAGGACTTACATCTTGGTGAATAAAAATATTGTCCACTTCGCCTAAATCCCATATCAGAAAGCTGAGAATACAGCCGAGAGGTGATTTCAATATGCGAAATTACCTCAAGGTTTGGATCAGCAGCAGCAACAAAAGCTGTAGTTGCTTCATTCCCTGGTAAGTAGCTACATGGATGAGGATTGGTTAAGAATACTCTTATTCTTCTGAAATCAGGTGATACATCTCTTGACATAATAATGTGTTCTTTTTAAATTAAAAAATAGGTATTAATTGACTATATCGTCATAAATTTCCAATAGTTGGGCCAAAAATTCGGTTTATCATCTGAATTTTTAAGATGCGATAAAAAATCTTTTCTTGAGATATTCTCACTTCCCATTGAAGTTAGGTGCTCATTTTCAATTTGACAATCAATTAATCCATTTTTTGTATATTTTTTTAATAAAAGAGCCAATTGAACCAGTGCTATTTTGGATGCATTCGATTTTAGGCTAAACATAGATTCACCACAAAATACGTCACCTATAACAACTCCATACAATCCGCCAACCAAATTATTATTTAACCAAACTTCTAAAGAGTGAGCAAACCCAGAAAAATGAAGATCAATAAAGGAATTCTGAATGTTACTATTGATCCACGTACCCTTTTTCTCATTTTCTCGAAGATTTTTACAATAATTTATTACAGACTCAAATTGTGTATTAATCCTTATCTCCCATGGCTGGTTTCTGATAGCCTTCTTGAGAGAGCGGGAAATCCTAATACTATCTGGAAAAATGACTGCTCTGGGATTTGGTGACCACCACAAAATTGGCTGAAGTTTCTCCTCATACCAAGGGAAAATACCTTTTTTATATGCCTGTAGTAGTGTTTCAACGTCTAGATTACCCATATATGCAACAAGTCCATTAGGTTCTCTAAGTGCTAGATTTGGGTCTGGAAAATTTATATCTTTATTATCAAGTCGTTTGATTTTATGCATCTATTACTTATGTTAAATCATCAAGATATTTTTCTGCATCCAATGCCGCCATACATCCAGAGCCAGCTGATGTTATTGCTTGCCGATAAACATGATCAGCTACATCTCCAGCAGCAAAAACACCATCTATACTTACCCCTGTAGCATTTCCGTCTAGACCACCTTTTACGATTATATAACCATTTTCCATATCTAACTGATTTAAAAAGATATCTGTATTAGGTTTATGACCAATAGCTATGAAAACCCCGCTAACTTCGAGATTAACTTCAGTATCATCAATTGTGCTTCTTAGAGAAAGACTTGAAACACCAGATTCATCCCCGCATATTTCCTCAAGAGTATGATTCCACAATATTTTTACATTTCCATTTTTGGCTCTTTCTAGTAATTTATCACGAAGTATTTTTTCAGATCTAAGGGTATCTCTGCGATGAACAAGTGTGACTTCGCTACATATATTTGAAAGATAAAGAGCCTCCTCTACAGCTGTATTACCTCCACCTATGACAGCTACTTTCTTTCCTCTATAAAAAAATCCATCGCAAGTTGCACAAGCACTTACACCTTTACCCATAAACTTTTCCTCGGAATCTAACCCAAGATATTGCGCAGACGCACCTGTAGTTATTATTAAAGCATCACAAGTGAATTTACTGCTACCATTTAAAACAAAAGGTCTTTTACTCAAATCAACACTTTCTATGTGATCATAAATAATCTTTGTATCGAATCTTTCAGCATGCTCTTGCATTCTTACCATAAGATCTGGGCCTTGAAGTCCGTGAGGATCACCGGGCCAATTGTCTACATCTGTTGTTGTAGTTAATTGTCCACCTTGTTGTATTCCAGTAATGATTACCGGATCAAGATTTGCTCTTGCTGCATAAATTGCTGCAGTATAGCCAGCGGGACCTGAACCAAGGATGATTAATTTGTGATGTTGAGTATTTGACATATATTTGACCTTCACACGTCCAAAAAAACTCATGATAATAAAAATATTTCAATAGTTACAGAGCGAATTAATTATGAAGCTCATAAACTAAGCTTATAGTATAATAAAAATTAATTGACCTTTAGCAATTTTTCCATCTATGTTTACAATAGAATGGATATTAAGCAGCAAGGATATTGACTTGGACAAAGAAAAAAATAATAAATTAAAGCCATCTAAACTAAGCTTTATTTTGAAGGAGGGAGCACTAATTGGCTGGCTAGTCATTTGTGCATATCTTCTAGTTGCCTTAGCAACAAACTCACCTGATGATCCAGGTTGGTCGCATGCTGGAGACGTCGAACATATCGAAAACTCTGGCGGTTTTTTTGGGGCATGGCTATCAGATATCCTTTTCTCTCTTTTTGGCTATATAGCTTTTTTATTGCCTACTTTATTAGCTCTAAGAGCGTGGAATGTTTATAAAACTCGGCGAGATAACGAATCTGGAATAGATAGTTTAGTTTTTACTCTCCGTATATTAGGGCTAATAATGGTGCTTGTAAGCGCTACTTCGTTGGCCTCAATTCACTATTCAGGCGAGACGAACGATTTGCCCTTTGGCGTCGGGGGCATTCTTGGTTCTTCAGTTGAAAGCGCTGCTCTAGCTGCATTTAGTGACGTTGGGAGCACTATTATTCTAGCCGCTGTTTTTTTATTTGGCTTAACTGTATTCACTGATCTATCTTGGTTGGGTCTTATTGAAACAATTATTAAATCATTATTGAAATTTAATGATTATATTTCTCGGCGACTTGAGGCTCGTACGGCAAAGAAAATTGAAATTGCGCAGACTGCACTTGCTCAAAAACAACGAAAAGAAGCACAAGAAAAACAAGCCAAGAAAGAGTTTGCTAGACAACCTCTGAATATTCAGTCTCCCTCTAAAAAACCATCAATTAGTGATCGTGTCGAAAAAGAAAAACAAATATCCTTTTTTGCTGAATCAAATTTAGCAGTATTGCCAGCTCTAGGTTTACTTGATAAAGCTAGCACCGATAATAGCAAAGCTTTTTCTAAAGAATCTTTGCAGGCAATGTCCAAACAATTAGAGTTAAAATTGCAGGACTTTGGGATTACTGCAGAAGTTATAGAGGTTTTACCAGGACCAGTTGTCACATGCTTCGAAATTCAGCCAGCGGCTGGAATTAAGGCTAGCAGGATAAGTGCTCTTTCTAGAGATTTAGCAAGATCATTAGCCGTCGTAAGCGTTAGAGTGGTTGAGGTGATACCTGGAAAATCTTTCGTAGGAATTGAAATTCCAAATGAACATAGAGAAATGGTTAGACTGAGCGAAGTACTCTCATCAGTGGTATATGAGGAAGCAAAGTCTGCGTTAACATTAGCGCTTGGCAACGATATTTCAGGTCAACCAGTATGTGCAGATCTTGCAAAAATGCCACACTTGCTCGTAGCTGGAACGACTGGCTCTGGAAAATCAGTCGGCATTAACTCAATGTTGCTAAGTTTATTATATAAATCAACCCCAGACGACGTGCGACTCATATTAATTGATCCCAAAATGTTAGAGCTATCTGTCTATGACGATATACCGCATTTATTGACACCAGTTGTTACAGATATGAAGGATGCAGCAAGTAGTTTAAGGTGGTGTGTTGGTGAGATGGAGCGTCGTTATAAGTTAATGTCAGCCCTTGGAGTGAGAAATCTTGCAGGGTACAATAAAAAAGTTGCAGATGGGCTTATGGCAGGTAAACCACTTCTTGACCCTTTGTGGAGGGCAGACGAATTACTCATGTCTGAGGATGATTCACCTTCCGAATTAAAAAAATTGCCATATATTGTAGTAGTTGTTGATGAATTTGCTGACATGATGATGATAGTTGGTAAAAAAGTTGAGCAGCTAATTGCTCGTATAGCACAAAAAGCCAGAGCAGCTGGTATACATCTGATCCTTGCAACACAAAGACCTTCAGTGGATGTGATTACAGGTTTAATAAAAGCTAATGTACCAAGCCGCATTGCATTTCAAGTTTCTTCAAAGATTGATTCAAGAACTATATTAGATCAAAGTGGTGCAGAATCTCTGCTGGGTCATGGTGATTTGCTTTACTTGCCTCCTGGTACTGGTGTTCCAGTTCGAGTTCATGGTGCTTTTGTTGATGATCATGAAGTACATAGAGTTGTCGCTGATTGGAAAAGCAGGGGAGCACCAGAATACTTAGAGGATATAACAAGCGAGATAGTTACAAATAATATACCAGTCCCCGGATATGTTAATGATTCTTCTGACTCTAGTAGCCAGGAGTCAGATGAGCTTTATGACGAGGCTGTAGCTTTTGTAATTGAAACTCGTAAAGCTTCAATTTCATCAGTGCAACGAAAACTAAGAATTGGATACAATAGGGCAGCTAGATTAGTAGAACAAATGGAAGTATCTGGTGTCGTCAGTGAGATGGGTTTGAACGGTAACAGAGACGTTTTAGCCCCAACTCCACCGAGAGATTAATGATGGGGCGATCATTAACAATTATATTTTTATTCAGTTTTTTTTCTGCTGTTGCTGAAAGTGAGACAGAAAACTATCCTTTGGGTTGCAAAAAAAAATTACAGTATCTTCTTAAATCTATCAGCACAATTAGCGCAGATTTCACACAAATTAACTATGATGATAAAAATACTATCAACCAAAAGATTTTTGGACATTTTTTTGCAAAAAAACCAGGTAATATATATTGGATTTCTCAAGCTCCTCTGGAACAACATATAATAGCTAATAATAAAAATATTTGGATATATGATCCTGATCTTCAGCAAGTCACGGTGAGCAAGTTCGTTCAAGACTTTAATATAAATCCAGCTATTTTATTAATAGGAAATATTGAAGGAAATGAATTAATCTATGATATTAAATGTTCAAATAATCATTTTATTGACTTTACACTGGTGCCAACTAATACCGAGAGTCTTTATAAAAAAATACAGATTAGCTTTGACAACAAAATTCCATCGTCAATGAAATTGTGGAGTTCTCTAGGCCATAGGTCTGAAATATACTTTACGAAAACTGTGCTTAATAAAGAAATTAATCAAAGCTTTGAATTTTACCCCCCCGACGGGGCTGATGTGATCAAATATAAGTAAATTTTACTTTTTCAAGTAAGTTTTATTGGTTTATGAAATTTGAGTTTAGGGAGAATATAATGCAATGGTTGGCTGTAGCATTTGGCGGTGCACTTGGTTCCGTGGCTCGTTACACTGTTAATTTATATGCTATGAACATATTTAACGAGCGTTATCCGCTAGGAACATTTCTGGTAAATCTAGTTGGATCATTTTTAGTAGGTTGTTTTTATGTTCTTGTAATCGAAAAAGGTTTCTTCCCTACAGAATTGAGAAACTTATTAATGGTTGGATTCCTGGGTGGATTTACAACATTTTCAGCGTTTTCGCTTGAAGCACTAGTTATGTGGCAAAATGGTCAAATAATACTTTCAGCTCTATATGTATTTGGAACCATTTTTCTTTGTCTTACGGGAACTTTATGCGCAATAACTTTGATGCGTCTTTTTTAGGAAAAAATGAAATCTTATGTTGGATATAAAGCTTATTCGCTCCGAGCCTAACTTAGTTGCAAAAAAACTCTTAATTCGAGGCTTTAAACTTGATATTGATTATCTTGATAAACTTGAATTTAAGCGTCGAGAACTACAAGAAATTTCTCAAAATTTGCAGTCAGAAAGGAATACCTACTCAAAAATGATGGGGAAGGCTATTTCTGAGGCAAAAAATCAGAAAGATATCGCCTTATTAAAAAGTAAGGGTGAGAATTTAAAAAAATCTTGCTCAGAAGCAGAATATAAATTGGATAAAATAAAGATTGAGCTTGATGAATATCTACGTATTATCCCAAATTTACCTGACGATCAAGTTCCATCAGGCGCCAATGAGTCAGACAATTTAGAAATTCGGCGTTGGGGTTCTAAACGTGAATTTTCCTTCAAAGTGAAAAATCATGTAGATTTAGGTGAAATTACAGGCATGTTAGATTTTGAGTCTGGTGTAAGGATTGCAAGTTCGCGTTTCTCAGTTATGAAGGGTGATATTGCTAGAATGCACAGAGCATTATGTCAGTATATGTTGGATACCCATCAATCAAAACATGGTTATGAGGAGGTGAATGTACCCTTAATTGTTAACAAAGATTCACTATTTGGTACTGGACAGCTACCAAAGTTCGAGGAGGACTTGTTTAAGCTCCAAGACGAGAGAAACCTGTACCTCATACCAACAGCAGAAGTACCAGTAACAAACATATATAGAGATCAAATTCTTGATGCTGAGGCTCTTCCGATAAAACTCACTTGCCATAGCCCTTGCTTTAGAAGCGAAGCTGGGAGCTATGGTAAAGACACCAAGGGTATGATTCGACAGCATCAGTTTGAAAAAATTGAGTTAGTTCAATTTGTAGATCCAAAAAATTCATCAGAAGCTCTAGAGTCTATCGTAGAGCATGCAGAAACTATTTTAAAGAATCTGGAACTTCCATATAGAACAGTTCTATTATGTGGCGCAGATATTGGCTTCTCAGCTGCAAAAACCTACGATATTGAGGTCTGGATCCCCTCTCAAGAATCTTATAGAGAGATATCTTCATGTACCAACTTTAGAGATTTTCAGGCTCGTCGATCAATGATTAGATGGCGTAATACAGTAACCGGAAAGCCAGAGTTAGTTCACACATTAAATGGTTCAGGTTTAGCTGTTGGAAGAACATTAGTTGCAATAATGGAGAATTATCAGTTGGCAGATGGCTCAATAGAGATACCAAAGGTACTTCAAAAGTTCATGGGGTCTCAAACAGTTATTGGAAGTAAAGTTACATAAAACTTATGGAATTTCTCCCTTTATTTCACAATATAAAAAATAAACGCTGCGTCGTAATAGGCGCTGGCTCTATAGCGCTCAGAAAAATACGCCCCCTGATGGAGGCTGGAGCTTTAATAGACATTATTGCACCAAATATCGACTATAGAATTGAAGAGCTCGCAACTAACCAACTGATAAAAATATATAAAAAAACATACGAAAACAATGATTTAAAAAATTCTTATCTAGTCATTTCTGCGACTAATGATGAAAAGATCAATATTCAGGTATCGAGCTACGCTAAATCATTAAATATACCAGTCAATGTAGTCGATCAGCCAGAATTATGTACAGTTATTTTTCCTTCGATTGTAGATAGGAGCCCAATGCTGTTGGCAATAAGTAGTGGTGGCGCTGCCCCAGTACTAGTAAGGATGCTGAGAACTAAATTAGAAAGTATTATTCCATCGGCTTATGGAAGATTAGCTGAGCTGGCTCGAAAATTTCGCCCCTTGGTTAAAGAAAAAATTACTAATCCAAATAGCCGTAAAGCTTTTTGGGAAGATATTTTTACTGGTGAAGTGGCAGAGCTTGTTTATACAGATAAAAATTCTGCTGCAGAGGCCAAGCTCCAACAGAAAATTGAAGATGATACACCCAAAATTTTAGGTGAGGTTTATTTGGTAGGCGGGGGCCCAGGAGACCCTGATTTGCTTACTTTTAGAGCATTAAGACTTATGCAAAAAGCAGATATAGTTTTATACGATAGATTGATTTCAAAGGAGGTTTTAAATTTAGTTAGGCGAGATGCTGAGCTTGTTTTTGTTGGAAAAACAGTTGGGGAGCATCCAGTAACACAAGAAAACATTAATAAAAAGTTAGTTGATTATGCGCAAGCAGGAAACCGTGTTTTACGATTGAAAGGCGGCGATCCATTTATCTTTGGCCGCGGAGGTGAAGAAATAGAGCATCTAGGAGAATACAATATACCGTTTCAAGTGGTACCCGGTATAACAGCAGCTTCTGGTTGTGCGAGTTATGCAGGTATACCTCTTACTCATAGAGATCATGCTCAGTCAGTTCGCTTTATAGCAGGTCATCAAAAAAATAATTTTTTAGATTTAAATTGGAAAGAACTAACTGCACTTAACCAAACTCTAGTTTTTTATATGGGTTTAAATGGTTTAGAGATAATTTGCGAAAAATTAATCTTATTCGGCATGGATCCTAAAACTCCAGCTGCCTTAGTAGAGAAAGGGACAACAAGAAACCAAGAAACTTATGTTGCAGACCTTCAAACCCTACCTAAAATCGTAAGAGCTGGTGGAGCTAAAGCTCCGACTTTAATTATTGTTGGATCAGTGGTATTGCTACATAACAAATTATCATGGTTTAAATCAAAGAAAAAAAATTGAGGTTTCCTATGCATTATGATTATGATCTTATTGTAATCGGAGCAGGTTCTGGAGGTGTCAGGACTGCTCGTATGAGCTCGAGTAAAGGCTTAAAAGTTGCAATAATTGAATCTCGAGAACTAGGCGGCACCTGTGTAAATGTTGGTTGTATACCAAAAAAATTATTTGTATATGCTTCCGAGTACGGTCAAAAATTTGAGGAGTCTAAGGGTTTTGGATGGAATATAGAAAATAGTAAATTTGAGTGGCAAACTCTTGTAGAAAATAAAAATGAAGAGATAAAAAGGTTAAATGGTATTTACAGAAACTTGCTAGAAAATTCTGGCGCAAAAATTATCAAAGGAGTGGGACTTGTTACTGGACCTCATTCCGTAGAGGTAGAAAAAAAAATATACACAGCTAAAAATATTTTGGTTGCTACGGGTGGAAAGCCATATACTCCAGATTTTCCTGGTAATAATTTCATAGTATCTTCTGATGAAGCCTTTTTTTTAAAATCATTACCTAAAAAGATTTTGATCGTTGGAGGTGGTTACATAGCGATCGAATTTGCGGGGATCTTTAATGGTTTAGGGGTTGAAACACACCTGATGTACAGAGGTCCTTTATTTTTAAAAGGATTTGATATAGATATAAGAAAAAAAATAAAAGAAGAGTATATAAAACATGGTGTTAAGATACACTTCTCGAAAGAAGTTAACTCTATTAAGCAAAATCCACCAGTAGATTCATCTGACAAAAGTAATAAATTTAAATATGAAATAAGTACAAAAACTGGTGACAGTATCCAGTCAGATTTAGTAATGTTTGCAACAGGTAGAAAACCAAATTTAGATACACTAGGTCTTGATAAGTTAAAAATAGAAAAAAATCAAGATGGCACACTTATTGTCGACGAGTTTTACAGAACTTCTGTAAAAAGCATCTTTGCAATAGGAGATGTCGTGGGAAAGAAACAACTTACGCCGGTTGCAATAGCTGAGGGAAACGTACTAACTAAATACCTAACAGAAGGAAAAAAACCTTTTGTAAATTATAAAAATATTCCAACTGCAATTTTTAGTACTCCTAATTCAGCCTCAGTAGGTTATACGGAAGATGAGGCTATAATAGAGTTCAATAAAGATTTACAGATCTATAAGAGCCAATTTAAACCTATGAAACAAACATTAGGTGGCAGCCAAACCAAAATTTTCATGAAGCTCATTGTCGTGAAAAGTACAAATAAGGTTGTAGGATGTCATATGGTAGGTGATTACGCTGGAGAAATAATTCAGGGATTGGCCATAGCAATACAAGCTGGAGCTACAAAAAAAGATTTCGATAATACTATTGGTATACATCCTACAGCGGCAGAAGAGTTTGTAACCTTAAAGTAACATTAAATGTTATTTCCAGTTATATATAATTGCGTATAATGTATATTATGTTAAATTGTATATATTTTTATCATTCCACCATGCTGAATTAGTTACACTATAGGTTTCTTGTTATAATTCACATACCATAGTTTTTTAAACAAATTAAACTTTTAAAGAGGAATAATATGTCCCTTCTAATAAATGATATTGCTCCAGACTTTAAATCTGATTCAACTGTTGGTGTAATTAATTTCCATAAATGGATAGGCGATAGTTACGCTGTTCTTTTTTCACATCCAAAAGACTTTACCCCAGTTTGTACCACTGAATTTTCAGCTGTCGCAAAACTCAGTCAAGAATTTAAAAATAGGAACACAAAGGTTATAGGAGTATCTGTAGATGGCAATGATGAACATCACGGCTGGATCAAAGATATAGAGTCATTATCATCTATTGAAGTAACATTTCCTATTATTGACGATACCTCTCTGACTGTTTCAAAACTCTATGAGATGTTTCCAGCCGATTCATACTTACCTGATGGAAGAACAGCGTTTCATAGTGCTACTGTGCGTACAGTTTTTATAATAGGACCCGATAAAAAAATACGTCTAACTTTTTCTTATCCAATGGCAGTTGGAAGAAATTTCACAGAAATTTTAAGAGTATTGGATGCTATTCAACTATCCGACAAACATAACATAGCTACACCAGCGAACTGGGTTATAGGTCAGGACATTATAGTTCCAACCTCTATCAGTGATGAAGACGCCTTGAAAAAATTTGGATCAATTGAAAAAAAACTATCCTATTTGAGGTTTACTAGTCAGCCAAAATAAATGCGAGCAAGCTTATTTTATGGTCCTACAATTTTTATAAGCTTTGGCAGAAGCATATGCGCAATGGTTAAACTTGCTACTATAGGAAAAACTATCAATAAGCTATTTAGATTATATTCCCATTCGAATAAAAAGATTACTATTGAAACTGGTGATGTAAATAATAGTAACCATAGTATGTCAGGAAATACTCTAAAACTCCCAGCTATTAAAGCTCTAATACCATGTAGCCCACAAAAATATATAGCAAACCAGATAAGTGGGGTTAAAACATAAGCTAAATAAATTAATACCGCCATTTCTATAGTTAATAACTTCAATTCATAATTAATTTTGCCCATTTTCTTTCTAGTCTTTGCAATTTTATACAAGCTTATTAAAAAGTTAATTATGCAAATTAATACAATAATTTTTATAATATTATACGCCTCTGGATGGATATGGACTTGCGTTAAATCAAAAAACAGAGAATCCACTTGATCCGATCTAAAGACTGACGGGAGGTATGTCATAACAATTCCCCAGTAAACCTTTGTTACAAATGGCATTTCTTTTATAAACTCTAAGTCAGACACGCCAAAATGAACCGACGACATCAACAGAAGTAAAACTAATCCAGCAAATGGATAAAAGAACCAAAGCACTGCCCCGCTTGATGTAAAAAACATATAAAGTAAATATAATTTTAATTTTGTGCTTTTATGTATTGAGTGTTCCCATATAATTTTTCCATCAAGAGCACCGTGTGCAATACCAATAGTAGCTATGAGAGTCATTGAAATAAGCATTATTATGCTGATGTTCGATTTTTTATCCAATACACTCATGCCTGTTAAGTCAGGAATTGTGGATAACAAAATTATTATTGCGGAAAGGCTAATGAAGAATATTTGATGCCAGTTAACTTTAGTCATTTTTCTTCTCTATTAAACCTTTAAGCATTAGCCTTTTGGGCATACATAGTAATATGTTGATTAAATCTATGCCTTTTGGTGTGTCCGATAAAAATCTAATTAATGATGAAATCTTAGCTCTTCTAAAAAGTTTCATAAATAAGTAGGGACCTTTTTCTGGATATTTGAGGATAACATTTAAGAAAATTTTATCTAAATAATTCAAGCACTTATTAGACCGATATCTAAATATAGAAATACTTTTCTCACTTAATTCGTCAGATTTTAATCTTAATGCCCAATTGCCAATCCTTCTCATCGAATAACCAGAAGAGGCTCTCATCATCCCCCCGCCTATACCAATTTTGAGTATTCTTTTCTCTTCGATTGGGGAAATAACAGCCATCGGTAAAATTGCTTTTTCCTGCCTTACCTCTTCATAGGCACCAAAGTTTTCAAGGACCACTTTGTGTATTTTTTCAATACTCTCAAGGCATGGTGCTACTGAAAAAACTGTTGTTTCAACGAGCGCTCTTTGTTTTGAAAATGGCAGTATGTATGTAAATTCAACTTGATCATCATTTTGCTTAAAAGACATTAATGTCACTTCATCAGGTTTAAATCTATCTTGTGTTAATTCTATTTCGCTTCCAACAAAAGCTTGGCAGACCAATGCTGATTTTATTTCATGCTTCTGAAAATTATTCCTACTGTCAACGACAACTTTACCAAAGTAAACACTATTGTCCGTAGTTACAATCTGGATATCATCCTTGCAGTATACTTTAGTTACTATTTCTTTTTTTAAATTCGTAATCTTTTTACTAAACGATTTAAATAGGCTTTCTAACACCTCTTTTCCATCAAAACAAACATAATTATATGGATAAATATTTTTCTTAACTTCATAGTTTAAATTATTTAAGACTATTTTTTTCCATATTTTTTTTGGTTTTAGTTGAAATTCTTCAGTAATATTAGGAAGCCCGGGCCCTTCCCATATGCAGAAGGTTTGATCATTATTGGCAGTTTTTTTTTGTTCAAGCAGAAGGATAGATTGATAGTTATTTTTCTTTAGATACTGATTTAAAAACATCAAGCTGGACAGCCCGGCTCCAATCACTATTAAATCGTATGTTCTTTTCATTTTATATGAGCATCAGGAAGTTCTAGGATCGATAAATGTAGCATTTCATCATGTATTTCTATATTTTTTCTCCTGTTTAATTTGAATAATAACTTAGTTGTTATCTTTAGTTTCTCAAATATATTCAGATAAACACGATTTGCTTGATAAGAAATTTCGCCATTTATGATTTTTGTCCCAATATACTGATAAAGCTTTGATGCAATAAGAACAGCTCTTGCAGTTTTTGAAGGCAGATGACTTATACCTTTTTCACCACTTTCATAATACTTGTTTGCTAAATCCAGTAAATCGTTTCTTGCTAAATTAATTCTTTTTAGCTCTTCTTCTGTCGGATTTATATAGCTTTCTAACTTCAAGTTGATCATATCTTTCGGTAAATAAATTCTATTTATCGAAGCATCTTCTTTTATATCTCTACATATATTTGTTAACTGCATCGCAATACCTAGATCAATAGCAAAATATTTTAAGCGAGGATCTCTGATCCCTATAACATCGCAAACCATCAAACCAACAGCACCGGCTACCTGATAGCAATATATGAGCAGTTCGCTGATATTTTTTGGTTGTTTGTGTGAGATATCACTAGTTTGCCCTTTCAGGAACTCCTTAAGGACCTTCTCCCTTGGCATGAACTTCTCATCTATGCTTTTTAATTCATCAAATGCACCTGTAAATTTATCATCAACCCATGCATCTTTTACCTTAAAAAAGTCCTCATATGAAGTATCATTTGATTGATTGTTGTCTATTAGGTCGTCAATACGACGACAAAATGCATAAACTGAGTACAAATCATCAGCTGTTCTCTTTTCGAGGAATGCTGTTGCCCAAAAAAAAGTTTTTCCATGATTCTTCATGATGTAAGAATAATTAGTCATGGTAAATAATTTTTTCTACTACTTTTGCGGAATTTATGACTCCAGGAACACCTGCGCCTGGATGAGTTCCTGCCCCCACATAGAATAAATTTTTATACATATCATCTTGATTGTGAGTTCTAAACCAAGCAGATTGAGTTAAAATTGGAGCTATTGAAAAACCACTTCCAAATGGTGTTCTGTAATTGGTTTTGAAATCTTCTGGAGTCATACAAAATATTTCTTTAGCGTTTATGTTAATGCCCGGCATTATTGTTTTATCAAGAGCATTTAAAATTCTTTTTGAAAATTCTTCTTTAATTTTAGACCAGTCTTGCTCACCTTTCAGATTAGGTACCGGCACAAGTGCATAGAAGCTGTCATGATTGCTTGGGGCGAAAGATTTATCTGTGCAAGTAGGTCTATGCAGATATATAGAAAAATCTTCTGATAAATGATAATTATCAAATATGTCCTCAAGTATCTCTTTGTATCTTGGTCCCATCCATATCGTATGATGCGCCACATTTTCATAACATTTAGAAGATCCGAAGAATAATACAAATAAACCCATTGAGTGTTTCGCATATTTATTAATAAGTTGATTATGAAAAGATATTTTTTCATTCTTTAGGAGTTCTGTTGACACCTGTATCGGATCAGCGTTGCTTATAAAATAATCAAACGCCCTACTCTCATTATTTGAAAAGTTGATTCTTGAAATTAATTTATTAGATGTAGAAAAATGAGTTACATCAGATGAATAATTTATCTTAATTCCATTTCTTAACATTAATTTTTCAAGCTCAAATACAAGTTTTCCTGTTCCGCCCATACAGAAGAAGATACCCCATTTTTGTTCTAGCGCATGAATTAGAGAGTATATTGATGATGTTGTAAAAGGATTGCCTCCAACTAAAAGCGGCTGAATTGAAAAAGCTTGACGTAGATTTGGATGCTTAATATATTTAGATACGAAGCTATAAACTGAACGATAGCCTCTCATTTTTATAATATCTGGCCCGTAACGTAGCATTGTGGACAGTCTGTTGAATGGATGCCCTGCTAACTTCTCATAACCAAGTTTAAATATTTCTTGCGACGCTTTAAGCATATTTAAATAACCTGAGACATCTTCAGGTGACAGCTCTTCAATTTGGCTGAGCATTTTCTCTTTGTCTGACCCATAATCAAACTCTGTTTGATCATTAAAGCGAAATCTATACCAAGTACTTAGTGGTTTGAATTCAAGGTGATCCTCTAAATTTTCACCAAATAATTCAAATAGCTCATAAAATAGATTTGGCGCAGTGATTACTGTGGGCCCAGCGTCATGCAAATAGCCATCTTTTTTGAATACTTGAGCTCTTCCCCCTAATTTATCTAAGCGCTCATAAATAGTTACTTCATTACCCCTTGCTTTTAGTCGAATAGCGGCAGCTATACCACCAAATCCTCCACCTATTACTGCAACACTTTTCATATCATGCAAAGCCTTTTAATAATTTCATCTTTAAGTGACTGGATGATTGGTTGAATAATTATAGGTAATCGATGATTATCCATTATTGCTTTATTAAGTATAGCAGTTATCTCATCCTGTGATCGGATGAAATTTTTTCTTGATATAAAATCATTAAATCTTTCTGGCTGACTAAATATAATTTTTTTCTCTGAGTTTGATAGACCTTCCAGTATACGTATAACCATGAAATTTGGGTGTCCCTTCAGAAAATCTGAAGAGATCTCCTGCTCGGCGCCAATAATATTTTCTACATCATTTAAATATTGATAAGCAAAGCCTAATTCATTGGATATTTCTTTTAGTGCGGAGCATTCATCTTCCGTAAGCTCTTTACAACGAAACATACCCATCATAGGTAACGCTATCAGCGGACCCGTCTTATCAATAGCTATCTTTCGACATTGCTCTCTGGTTAGCGTCAGATGGTTTAAACTTACATCTAACGACTGGCCAAATATAATTTCTTTTACTGAGCATGATAAAAGCTTTAGTAGTATATTTTGATGCCAACCTTGTTCAATTTCAGTGAGCTTTCTAAAGGATTCTGCAATTAAGTAATCACCAGTGCAAACTGCTGCAGGTATTCCGAATTCTTTCCATAGAGACTTTTTTCCTCGCCTCATTGAGTCTTCATCACATATATCGTCATGCAAAAGTGAAGCACTATGAATCAGCTCGCATACTACGGCCCATTTTATAAATGTTTGATTCGAAAGCCCAAGTAACCCACCAGAAGCGAGAGCTAAGCGAGCTCTCATCCATTTACCCTTAGACTTATTGTGATGTTTAAGCCAATCAGATATAAATGATTCTTTCACATCAAAACTTCTAGCGAACTCTTCTTTAACGATATGGAGGAATTCATCTGCCTCTGGTGGCATATAATACTTCATAGACACTCTCATATAGACAAATATAAAAAAACGCGCCATTAGGGCACGTTTTTTTCGAGCTTTTTGCTCTTATTTATTAAGCGCCAGCATCAGATTTTCGTTGAGCAATCATATAAATCATAATACCAAAACCAGCTTTAGCAACTACATCTGCAACAGTATATCCAACTTGAACAGCAGCATTGATCTTGCCAAGCTCTAAACCTCCAATACCAAGCATTGGTAGAATAAACACTATTGGATAGAAGCACCATGACAGAATAGTTAAGGTTCGAGCATTAGCAACCAATCCCTTAACATTTACTGGTTGAGAATCAATCGAGGCACTTAAACCTCCAACCAATTCCTTTATTATATAAATGAAGGGAATCATTGCAGCAATCCACCAAAACCAACGTTCATTGCCTGTTGCGGCCACTTCGCCAGGGTAACCTAAAATAACCATTAGTGCTGAAGCGATTGCAAGCTTCGTGCCCTTTGAATAGGTATCTTCCTTGCTAAGCCTCATTACCAAGACTAGCTCCAGTAAGAGTAATGGTACAGTTAGCAGCCAGTCTACATAACGATATGCGTCATTAAACGCCGCACCTGTCGCTGTTACTACTCCATTTTTAAGTATATATGCATGTTCAAAGCTCTCAAACATTCTAACGTAATGATAGAAAGCTATTAAGCATACCAAGCCTGATAATGTAAGTGCTGTTTTATATGCTGGTGCAACTTGACTTCGCTGAGCAAACATAAATACTGTAGCTGCCCCAAACGTTGCAATTGCAAAGGATAATGAATTAAAAACGAGGTTATAATCCCCTACACTTAAATCCATTTTTTAATTCTCCTCAAGAAAATAAAATTTTTATAAAACCTTCTATTGATCGGAACAAATAATTTTTTAAAAGTATTATAAAAATTGGCGCTACAGGATTAAATATCCCATAACGCCAAATTTATTACTTAAACTCGAATCTCAGTTTTAGGCTGATTTAGACGAGGAAGTAGCTGCTACCCAAATAACAACACCAAATGCGATTTTGTTAACAAAATCTGCAAGGTTGTATACTAGGTTAAGGTTAGCCGCTGAACCTTCTGAGCCAATACCTAGAACGTAACCTATTGGATAGATTGACCAACCAACAGTCACAATCAAGCGAAGCGCATTGAATGCTGTTTTACTAGCTTCAGTACCCTGAGCTGCACTGATTTGACTAGCTTCACCAACAAATATCTCATAGATGATATAAATCCATCCAGCCATACCGATGATAAATGCTAACCAGATATCCATAGCTCCTGTTTCTCCAAGATATCCACCGACTAACATCACAACTGATGCAATCAATAGCTTCCAGAACAAGGCAGCACGAACTACAGCAATAGCAGCAAGAATCAAGAAGAACTCGACGATTTGTAGTGGCACAGTTAGTAGCCAATCAACGTAGCGGAATACTGTTGGGCTTGCGCCTGTATTAATCCAGACTCCTCTCATATAGAAGTAATGAATCGCTGCGATACCAGTAACCATAGCGGCAACGGTTAAAGATGTTTTCCACTTGCCTTCTGCGCGATCACGTTCAACAGTGAAAAAATATGTTGCCGCAACCATTGCTGCGGATATAATCCAGAAACTGACTCCTACATAATCATTAGGATTCAAACCTGTCGTTTCCATGTTTCTCTCCTTTTACTTATTTAAGTTTTATTTTCACATCAATATAAATATTAAAGCTTGCAAGTCTTATCGCCTGCTTCAAATTACTATTTAAATGAGCCTTACTTTACAAGTTTTTATACTTGCTTAAAGGAAGCACCTGTCTAATTTGAACAATGAAGTCGCTTTAGTCAATAGATTTTTACTAAAAAACTAATATAAAATCACATATAGTTGATAATTAATGTAATTAAATAGTTATTTTTCTTTTAATTTTTTGACCTCAAGTCCAGTAAACCCATTCATTTTAATACAAATGGTAATCATTATCATCTAAAACATACAATTAATTTTAATTATCAACTTAATATCAATGCATAGATAAAATTGCCCTATTCTGGCAATATGAAGTTTAATTATTTTTTAAACACATTATTTGGAGCAGTAATGTCTTTTAATAGTTTCCCTGATAAAAAAATTATAGCTTCTTTAAGCGCTAAAATGCTTCTAGAAATAGGTGCAATTAACTTTAGGCCAAGTGACCCTTTTGTGCTGACATCTGGCAAGGTCAGTCCAGTTTATATCGATTGTAGAAAAATAATATCCTTTCCTAGAGTAAGGTCAGCTCTCATGGATTTTGGTGCCTCAATAGTGCTCAGAGATATCGGATTTGAATCAATTGATGCTATAGCGGGTGGAGAAACAGCTGGTATACCCTTTGCTGCCTGGCTATCAGAAAGGCTTTCTCTACCAATGCAATACGTAAGAAAAAAACCAAAAGGGTTTGGAAAAGATGCTCAAATAGAAGGTCTAATTAAAGAAGGCTCCAGAGTTCTTTTAGTAGAAGATCTAACTACTGATGGTGGTAGTAAAATTAAATTTTGTAACGCACTTAGGGAGGCAGGTGCAGAGGTTACCGATACCTTCGTTCTCTTTTTTTACGATATTTTTCCTAATACACAAGAAATATTGGCCGCGAGTGAAATAAAATTACATTATCTTACAACTTGGAAGGATGTGTTGTCTGTATGTAAGGATAACAACTATATAGATAAATCCTCAATATCAAAAATTGAGGAATTTTTAATTGATCCCGATGCATGGTCTAAAATGAATAGAGGTAAATAAACCATTGTTATACTTTTGAAATTTTTTTACTTTAATTTCTTCTTTTTTCTTAAATAAATTTTATAAAACTAGTGCCTACTATGATAAATTCTTTGACACCTGAGCAAGTTGCTATTATCGATAAAAATCATATTTGGCATCCGTATTCTTCGTTAGTGGACCCCATACCGACATATCAAGTGATAAGCGCTTCTGGTGTTCGATTAAAATTAATTGGTGGAAAAGAACTGATAGATGGCATGTCCTCATGGTGGTCTGCTATACATGGTTACAACCATCCTGTTTTAAATAAGGCAATGACTAAACAGATGGAGAAAGTTTCCCATGTCATGTTTGGGGGGATTACACATGAGCCAGCTGCTATTCTCTGTAAGACTTTGGTTGATATTACTCCTGACGGATTAGAAAAGGTATTTCTCTCAGATTCTGGATCAGTAAGTGTGGAGGTAGCTCTGAAGATGGCTCTTCAATTTTGGTCTTCTCAGGGGCGTTTCGAGAAGACAAAATTTCTTAGCTTCAAGAAAGGCTATCATGGTGATACATTTGGAGCTATGTCTGTTTGTGATCCAGTTAACGGAATGCACTCAATTTTTAAAAATACTCTTGATAAACAGATTTTTGCAGAAGCTCCATCATGTGGGTTCCATGATGAGTGGGAGGATCATTATATATCCGACTTTAAGCTTAAATTAAGAGAGAACTCAGAAAATATCGCTGCAGTTATTATTGAGCCGATAATGCAGGGAGCTGGCGGCCTAAATTTTTATTCTCCTTCTTATCTAAGAGAAATTCGTGAGTTATGTGATAACTTTGATGTTTTGCTAATTACAGATGAGATTGCTACAGGTTTTGGTCGTACGGGAAAATTATTTGCATGTGAGTGGTCAAATATAACTCCTGATATAATGTGTCTTGGTAAAGCACTGACAGGCGGATACATGTCACTAGCTGCTACATTATGCACCACTGAAGTAAGCAGCGTGATATGTTCTGGTAATCCGGGTATTTTTATGCATGGACCAACCTATATGGGTAATCCTCTAGCTTGCTCTATCGCAAACGCCAGCATTGATTTACTTTTAGGTTCTGACTGGCAAGCAACTATTTGTGACCTAGGCGTTCAAATTAATGATCAATTAGCAGAACTTGCTTCTCATCCGCGTGTCAAGGATGTTAGATGTTTGGGTGCTGTTGGTGTTATTGAAATGTATGAAGAAATTGATATTGGTAAAATCCAAAAAGAGTTTGTTTCTGAAGGGATATGGGTGAGACCTTTTGATAAAAAAATATACTTAATGCCACCTTACAATATTACATCTGCAGATCTCAGAATATTAACAAATGGAATAATAAAAGTAATTTATAGGTTCTTTTGACCCTGTTAAAGATAATTATGATTACACTTGAGATAGGCTAGCTTGATATTTCAAGTGACTTAAGGCCTATGCTCTTGTTGATTTTTTCAAGAAATTTTGAGCTATGATTTCTAGCTTTTTTGGATCCCTCGCACAGCACAGATTCTATATAATCAGGGGATTCTAATAATTGATTATATAAGTTTCTGGGGTTTTTAAGTTCTTCATTTATGAGTTCAAAAAGTTGTTTTTTTGCTTCGCCCCAAGCAATCCCATTTTCATATTCTTTGCGCATATAGTTAATCTGATCTTTTGAAGCGAATGCTTTCCATATTTGAAATATAATTGATGTCTCTGTGTCTTTTGGTTCTCCTGGCTCCAGAAGATTTGTTTTAATTTTATTAATTTGTTTTTTTAGTTGTTTTTCAGCTAAAAATAGAGGAATGGTATTTCCATAGGTCTTACTCATTTTTCTACCGTCTACCCCCTTTAGAATTGAGACTTGGTCATCTACTATAGCTTCTGGCAAAGTAAACTGTTTGCCATATAGATAATTAAAGCGTTGGGCTATATCCCTAGCCATCTCTATGTGCTGTATTTGGTCCTTTCCAACTGGAACTTTAGTCGCATTAAACATTAAAATATCTGCTGCCATAAGAATTGGATATGAGAATAGCCCCATAGTCACCGCAAAATCGTTATCTTCTTCAGCATCAATATTTTTTTTCACCGCATCCTTGTATGCATGCGCTCTGTTCATAAGTCCTTTTGGTGCTAGACAGGTTAAATACCAGCATAATTGAGAAATCTCTGGAATATCAGATTGCCTATAAAATGTTACATTATCAGGATCTAGCCCAACAGCTAACCAGGTTGCTGCAATTTCTTTGGTAGATTGATGTACAACTTTTGGGTCATGGCATTTTATCATCGCATGCAGATCAGCAAGAAAGAAAAAACTATCAACATTTACTTTTTTACTTGCCTCAATTGCTGGCCGAATGGCACCTACATAATTACCCAGATGAGGTGTACCCGTTGTAGTTATACCTGTTAGAACTCTCTCCCGAGTATTTTTTAATTTAATTTCCATCTGAAACCTTTTTATTTTTTTTACAACACATAAAAAATATAGATAATTATGATTATAACTTTTTATTTCGATTGGAGGATAATTTATAGGACTCGATTTTTTTGTGTTGTTATTATTCTTTATGAACATATAAAGTTTTTTACAGCTTTATGATAGTTCTTTCACATCAAAGAAGTTCTTAAGCATTTTAGATAAATAAAAAGCATCTTTTGCTCCAGCGGTTTCTCGAATAGAATGCATTGCAAATGTAGGCACACCTATGTCGATTGTTTTTATACCAATATTTGCTGCTGACATTGGTCCTATTGTGCTACCACAGGATATGTCAGCTCTATTTGAGAAATATTGAGTTGGAATATCAATATCATCACATAGATTTTTTATTATTGACGAAGTTAAAAAATTTGTTGCATAGCGTTGATTGGCATTAACTTTTATAACAAGCCCATGATTTAAAATGGGAGCATGCTTTTTGTCGTGCTTATCCGGGAAGTTAGGATGAATACCATGAGCATTGTCGGTAGATACAAACATGGAGTTAGCTAATACTCTAGATTGTGTTTCGTTTTTCTCAAAGAGTCGATTGAGTATTGACTCCATAAAGACACTATTGGCACCTATAGCAGAGGTACTTCCTACCTCTTCGTGGTCATAACAAGCGAATATACTAGTTATAGTTCTATTAGATTGAATCATTGCCTGAGTTCCAGCAAAACAACTTAAAAGATTATCCAATCTAGCTCCAGATATAAAGTCTCCTTTAAGTCCAACAATTGCTGGTGCTTGAGCATCATAAAAAGATAGATCGTAATCTATTATTATCAAATTGCCTGAATCAGCTAACGATGGCGACTGATTAATTAGCTCAGCAGCTAAAATCTCTCTAAAATTTTCTCCATAATCTTTGCACTCGAATAATATTGGGAGTATTTCTTTTTCTGGGTTAATTGTATGGCCTTTGTTAGCATTTTCATCCAAATGGATTGCTAGACTAGGAATAATAGCAACAGGTTTCCTTATATCGACTAATGCCTCATGAAGTTTATTTTTGCTTGTTTTAAAAATAACTTTACCAGCTATAGATAAATCACGATCAAACCAAGTACTTAAAAGTACCCCTCCATATATTTCAGTTCCTAATTGATAATAAGAATTTTTAAAAATTTCTGGGCTAGGTTTTATTTTTATACAGGGACTATCGGTATGTGCGCCTACAAAACGAATACCAGTTTTTATTGGATCATTCTCACCGATAATAAACGCAATAATGGATGAATCATTTCGTATAACATAATATCCTTCACCTCTTTTAAGTTGCCATGCTTCATTTTCTTTTAGACATACAAAACCTTTTGAGCTTAAAAGATGCGCTATATTAGAAACCGCATGAAAAGGAGTTGGTGATTTTTTAATAAAATCAATCATTTGATTGTTGTACTTACTGTATTTCATGATGTATATCTCAGGTCAATTTACTATACTAAATATTGGTCGATAATATAAGTAGTGTTATTCCCAAAACCAATCTATAAATAACGAATGGAATCATACCTATTTTATTGATTACTGAAATGAAAAAGTTTAAGCAGACATAAGCTGTAACGAAAGATACTGCAGTGGCTAATCCGAGCTCTTCCCAATTGATATTATTATCGCTAGTTAATTTGGTAATTTTATAAAGACCACTCAGTAGAATGATCGGTATAGCAAGAAGAAATGAAAACTTTGCGGCGGCAGTTCTTTTGAATCCCAATAATAAAGCGGCTGTGATGGTTATACCAGATCTTGATGTACCAGGTATCAGAGCTAGAGTTTGGGCAAATCCTACAAAAAGAGCGGCCTTCCAAGTAAATTCATTTATATTCTTTGTTCTAAGGGCTTTAAAATCTGCAATACCCAGAATTAAACCAAAAACTATAGTGGTTATTGCTATGACATGTATAGTTCTAAGGTGTTGTTCGATGAGATTTCCAAAAAAAAGACCAGCTAATCCAGCAGGAATTGTAGATAAAATGATACACCAAGATAGCCTACTCTCCGGAGTATGGACTCGAGAAGTTAAACTATATAACCAAGCTATCGATAATTTCTTTATTTCAGCTCGCATATAGATTATCACTGCTAATAAGGAGCCTAGATGAGCTGTGATGTCAAAAATTAACCCTTGGTCTTCCCAGCCCAGCAAAAGGGTTGGTAAAATTAAATGAGCAGAACTAGATATAGGTAAAAATTCAGTTAAACCCTGTATCAGAGATAAAACTATTAGGTGTAGTAGATCCACTTTTTCAGCCTTTTCCTATGTACTTCTTAATTTTTTTCTTTTTTTCCATGTGAGAGTATTTCTTACGTAGACTGGCCTAGCATTTATAACATCGATCTCATAGCCTTTATCAATCTGCAATTGTGCTATATTAAAGATATCCTCTGCTTCAGGAAACATGGGGGTACAGCCTGAATCCAGTACATCAATTAACGTCTGATCATGGTGTTCTACGCCATTCCCAACTACTATTCCTGGTATTTCTATTGCAGCCCGAAGCTCTTCCAGTGCCGACACCCGATCTGGTTCAACCCTCTCTAATACACCAGACTTAAGAGTAAACTTTGCCCAGTATATTTCATTCATTCGAGCATCAATAGTTGGAATTATGCTCAAATTATCTTTTATCTTTAGTTTTCTTATAGCCGTGTAGGCAAGTGTTTCCAAGCTAGATACGGGTAAAACCGGTATATCAGCTCCAAACGCTAAACCTTGAACGATACCAAATCCTATTCTTATTCCCGTAAATGATCCCGGTCCTGCTGTAAAAGCGATATAATTTATTTGTTTTAAGTTTAGTCCACTTTCGCTTAAAATTTCATCGATCATTGGAAGGATTAACTTTGTATGATTTTTTTCTGCTAGCACATATTTTTTAATTAATTTATTATCTATATGCAGAGCTGCGGAGCATAATGATGTTGTCGTATCAACAGCAAGAATATTAGTCATCTTAGTACAGTCTTGTATCTATGATATCTGCTAACGCTTTTATGAATAATGAAGAGTCGTTAACACATGGAATATAACTGTAATTTTCACCTCCAGCGCTCAAAAATAGCTCTCGATAACCAATATTTAGCTCTTCAAGCGTTTCGAGACAGTCTGCTGTAAATGCTGGACTTATGATATCTATAGATTTTATACCTTCTTTTATACAATCATTTAGTTGATCGTCTATATAAGGTTGTAGCCATTTTTTTGGTCCAAACCTAGACTGAAAACCCATTGACCATTCAGTATCTTTTAGTGAAAGTTTTTCAGCTAGCGCTTCTGCTGTAGATAAACAATGTGAACCGTAGGGATCACCCTTATCCGTGTATTCTTGTGGAATTCCATGGAAAGACATTAAAAGCTTTTCATTTTTACCATATTTATCCCAGTGATTTTTTATTTTATTGGCCAGAGAATCTATATAACCGGAGTGTGTTGAGTACGACTTAACGATTGAGATATCAGGAACATCTCTAGATTCCTTAATTATGTTAGAAATTTGATCATAAATTGCGCCGGTTGTGGACCCCGAATATTGAGGATACATCGGTAAAATAATAAATTTTTCAATATTTTTTGATCTTAAGTTATCTAGAACAGCCTTAATCGATGGGGCTCCATAGGTGACTGCACTAACGACTAAAGGCGCCATGGTACTGTGCCTAAACTGAAGTTCTTTATATAGCAATTTTACTTGACGAGCAGTGATGACTCTTATCGGAGATCCCTGACATTTATCTTTTTCAAACTTATCACATTGTTTTGCGTTACAACCTTCCCACCATATTTCTTGGTATGCCCTTGCTACTTTTTTTGCTCTAAGAGGAATTACAATTAATCTTAATATGGGCCACCAGATTAGTTTAGGTAGTTCAACAACACGTCGATCAGCAAGAAAAAGTTTCAGAAAATTAGATACGCCTTTTGGAGATGGAGTCTCGGGTGTACCAAGGTTTACGAGAATAATGGCAGTTTTTTTCATAATAAAATATCAACTTCGTTTTTAAAATAAAAAATGGGCCCTATGAGCCCATTTTGCATTGCTCAATATAATAAAATTAAGACAATGCTGTTTCTAGTCTTGCTTGAACCTCATCAAGTGGACCTACACCATCAACACGATTATAAGATGGTGTAACCAGTGAGGCTTCGGAAGACAAGCCCTGATAAAATCCAACTAGGGGTTTAGTTTGCTCATGGTATACTTCAAGGCGGTTTCGAACGGTAGCCTCCTTGTCGTCCTCACGCTGTATTAGCGGCTCACCGGTTGTATCATCGAACCCTTCTTTTTCAGGAGGATTATGTTCTATATGGTAAACACGACCTGAGCCTTCGTGGACTCTTCTACCACTTAATCGTGCAATTATCTCTTTATCTGCCACATATATCTCAATTACTTTATCAATTTCTATACCTTCTGAAACAAGTGCTTCAGCTTGGGGTATTGTTCTAGGAAATCCGTCAAATAGAAAACCATTAACACAATCTTCTTGTTGTATGCGTTCTTTGACCAAAGCAATAATAAGGTCATCAGAAACAAGGCCACCCGACGCCATTATACTCTTGGCTTTTAATCCTAACTCTGATTCGGCCTTAACAGCAGCTCTCAGCATATCTCCGGTTGATATTTGAGGTATAGAAAACTTTTGTGTGATATATGCTGCTTGGGTACCTTTACCAGCACCTGGTGGACCTAGAAGGATAATTCTCATTTAACATCTCCATTTTAAAAGGCAAAATGCGATTGCAAGCTTGTAAATATTTTATGAACCAAACATTACACATAAATTACAATGATCACAAGAAAACAAGTGTTTATTATTGGCTAATTTTTCTTTTTTACTTGGCGCCAAAGGGAATCAAGTGAATCAGCATCAACATACGATCCCTCTTGTTTGCTCTCACGAAGCTTGGTTTCGACATAATTGAACCTAGTTTCGAATTTGTTAGATGCAGCTCTAAGGGAAATTTCTGCATCAATATCTAAATATCTACACAAATTTACGATTGTGAACATTAAATCGCCAAGTTCCTCGCTTATACTGTCTGTATCATCAGCACTTATAGCCTCTTGAAGCTCAATTTTTCCTTCATCAATCTTTTTGAAAATTTCTTCAGTTGTGTTCCAGTCAAATCCAACGCTTGCTGTACGTTTTTGGATTTTTTGAGCTCTCATTAATGAGGGTAGTGTTGCAGATATGTCTGCTAAAACCGAGTCTTGTCCTTTCCTCTCTCTTTCGGTAGATTTTATTTCTTCCCATTGTTTTTTAATGTCTGATGTGGTTAATATTTTTTTTGAATTTGAGGGTTTGCTCTGAAGTGTACCGTCTGGAAAAACGTGTGGATGCCTATTTATGAGCTTTATTGCTAAACTGGAAATCACATCATTGAATCCAAAGTAACCCTCCTCTTCCGCTAATCTGCAATAAAATATAATCTGAAAAAGCAAATCTCCCAACTCTTCCTTTAGATGGAGAAAATTTCCGGTTTCAATAGCATCAATAACCTCATGGACCTCCTCAAGTGTATAAGGAGTGATTGACTTAAATGTCTGCTTAGCATCCCAAGGACAACCTGAAATTGGATCCCTCAGTCTTTTCATAAGAAACACGAGATCATTTATTGAAAATTTTTTATTAGGCATAAATACCTGATGATAGATACCGATCTCCCCTATCACATACAATAGCAACTATTACTGCATCATTTAGTGTTTTAGAAAGTCTTAGAGCTGTAGCAACTGATCCTCCCGATGAAACGCCACAGAATATGCCTTCTTTTGTGGCCATCATTCTCATAGCCTCTTCGGCCTCTTCCTGTCCTATATCTATTATCTGATCGACTTGCGAGGACCTATAGATACTTGGAAGATATTTTTCTGGCCATCGCCTTATGCCAGGTATACTTGATCCTTCCTCAGGCTGTAATCCAATAATTTTTATATTTGGATTTTTTGATTTAAGGTAACGTGAAACACCCATAATTGTGCCAGTTGTACCCATTGAGCTTACAAAATGTGTTATTTTTCCTTTACTTTGTTCCCAAATCTCGGGGCCGGTGTTCTCAAAGTGTGCAAGAGGGTTATCAGTGTTACCAAATTGATCTAAAACCCTTCCTTTGCCCTCTAACTCCATTGATTTGGCTAGATCCCTAGCTCCCTCCATACTAGATTCTTTTGATACTAATATTAAGTCTGCCCCATAAGCACGCATGGCTGCTTTTCTCTCTTCAGTATTATTCTCTGGCATGATTAGTATCATTTTATAACCTTTTATAGCTGCTGCCATAGCCAATGCGATCCCTGTATTACCTGACGTAGCCTCAATTAGCACATCCCCTGGCTTGATTTCTCCTCGAATTTCTGCACGCTGTATCATGCTCATAGCAGGTCTGTCGTTTACTGACCCGGCTGGATTATTACCCTCTAACTTAACAAGGATGGTATTAGAAGTTTTTCCGGGTAGACGCTGGAGAGCTACAAGCGGAGTTTTCCCTATACAGGATTCGATAGTTGGATATGGCATAAAACTCTACCCTTAGATAACATTTACTAGATTATTAAGTACGATTATATAGTTTTTTACAAATCATTATTAATATCTGAGTGTAGCGTATCTTTCATTACGAGAAAATTTTTATTGCTAATGTTTGAAAATAAAATAGATAAAACTGAAACTCAAAAAAGCACTACGAACGATAGCACATAATCAGACTCGTCAGACAAACTAATAAGTGTTTTTCTTGCCCCTATTTCCCCCATTCTTATTTTTGCTTCCCCAGTTAAAATTAATTCGGGAGCACCAATATTATTATTTTTTATCTCGAAATCATGCCATGATACTCCTCTTATACCTGTACCTAGCGCTTTACTAGCCGCCTCTTTTGCTGAAAAACGCTTGGCTAAGAAACTTATTGATTTATTCTTATCGTTGAAAATATCTAGTTCAGCTACACAAAGTATTTTTTTGGCAAATCTATCCCCATATTTGCCAAAAGTATCTTTAATTCTTGAAATCTTTAAGATATCTGTTCCTACACCAATTATCATTTACAAGCCTCGATAATCCATTAGAATAAATCATAATAAATTTTTTTCTGTAAAGTAATTTTTTCAAGACTTTTTGTTAAAAAAACTTCTACTTAGTATAGGCTTTTCTCCCAGATGTGGCTCTAACGCAAGCCGAGAAAGCTTTTTTGCAGCTAATGGAGCTGAAAAAAAATCACCATTTCTAAACGCTAGTATATCTGATCCTCTGAAGAGATATTTTTGCGAATATGCTGCATTACCATTTTTTTTTGTTTGAAAACCAAGATTAGGCATGTAAAAGTATTCCTTGTCATTAACAATAGGTTCATTAAGTTCAGCATCAGTAGTTAAATTAATTCCGTAGCCTAACTCTTCAAGAAGAGAAAATTCAAAATTTCTCAAACTGCCAGTTATTGGTGATTTACCTGCTAGTTGGCTTAGAACGTTTATATAATTATCATAAATTATTTCGTGCGGATCGTTTTCAGCTAGAAGTCTTATTAGTATTTCGTTTAGATAAAATCCACAAAAAAGACTATCGCCCTCAAGTAATATTGGAACCGAAGATTGTTCAACATGAGTAAGTGTTTTAAGGTCGGATTTACCTGACCAGCTAACGAGAAACTGCGTGTATGCATTTAGCTGCACAGCTCTTTTTCTTCCTCTTGAACCTTTTGATACAGCGCGCAATCTTCCATATGACCTCGTGAACAAGTCAACAAGAAGACTTGTTTCTCTAAAAGGTCTGGTATGAAGCACAAATGCTAGTTCAGATTTCATAAAAACAAAATTTTTCCTAATGTCTGTACCCTAGATTTGTCAGCGATTTTTGGTCATTAGACCAGCCCCGTTTTACCTTGACCCATAAAGTCAACATCACCTTATTTTGGAGGAGTTTCTCCATATCAATTCGAGATTCCTGCCCTATCCGTTTCAATCTTTCGCCGCGATCCCCAATCATAATCTTTTTTTGACCCTCTCTTTCTGTAAGTATAAGAGCGTTTATGTGGATAATATCTTTTTCGTAATCAAACTTTTCTATTTTCACTGTAGTCTCATATGGGAGCTCCGCCCCTAACTGGCGTACTATTTTTTCTCTAATCAACTCCGCTACTAAGAACTTCTCACTTTTATCAGTAATTTGGTCATCAGGAAAACAGTAGTCTCTATAAGGAATATTATCCCTTATTTCTGATTCAAGCAGATTAAGTTGCTGTCCTGTTAAGGCGGATATCGGAATAATCTTAGCTTCGGGATAATGGGCAGATATATGCTGTATATGTTTGACCATATTGTTTTCTGCGGATAGTTTATCAAACTTATTAACAGCGATGATTACAGGAATTTTTTTTATACTAAATACTACTTTTGCTAATCTTATATCTGTTTTATTCCATACATCACGATCCACTACAAAAATTATTAAATCTAC
>MDTG01317644.1_pt1 | contig 30077 bp, 1 predicted proteins | sample 811421 | NCBI WGS metagenome assembly MDTG01 (sample SAMN05326645, study PRJNA326480) | marine metagenome | isolation source: seawater | place: Pacific Ocean: South East | collected 2011 | reverse complement strand
TGACACTGATTTCGCCCCACGAGATTCGCTCGTAAAAAGAAAAGAGAGTAGCAAAAAAAAAAAACTAGTAATTGTAATTGTATAGAGAGAGAGAAAGAGAGAGAAAGAAAGACAGACAGACAGACAGAGTAAAAACGAGGTATCAATGAATAATACAAACTATGTGGTACCTAGGTACCACTGGTACCATGGTACCATGGTACCACCACTATTATGCTTCACCTTTTGCCTCTTGTCTCGCGAGGTATTCCTTGACGGACAAAGAATTCCCAGTCAAAGTTTTCGATCCTTCGTTTGAGGTCATTCTTCCAGCCGCGAATCTTTGCCTGACGAGAACTGGATCGCGTTCCGTGGCTCTTTTCGCGTGCGTTAAAGATGGTTTCATCCCGTTGCTACTATTGAGAAGTTTACTTTGCGCGAGTTGGTGCGATTTCGAAATGTGATGCAAAGAGTCGCAAAGTTTTTCCTTCATCGTTTTGTAATTTGCCAACGCGTCTTCTTCATCCTTTTCTTCTTTTTTGTGCTCTTCTTTTCCTGTCACTGCTGCAGCATTCGCTGCGGCCCTCTTAGCCGCTGTAGTTATAGCATCTTTTGAATTGTTCTCGCCATCTGTTTTCATGGACCAATACGTCGTCACTCGTGTCGGACGTCTCGAAAATGGATCATCATCAGAAATATCTTTGCCCTCCTTCACTTTCTTGATGTGTTTCACCGCCGCTTGAGACAACTTAATTGCATTCGAAAACTCGTTCTTTTTATTGATATCCGCCATGAGTTTTTGGTTTCCACCTCGTTTGTTTATTTTGTCTTCGATTTTTACGTTCAGCTCTTCGATGGCTAGTTCCAACTTTTCTTGTTGTTCAATGTCTCCTTCCTCGCGGGCTTTTGCCAATTGCATCTTCATCTGCTCTTTTTCAAAGATAAAGTTCGTCGAACGCCCGCCTCTTTTTTGCTTATTCAGCTCGAGCATTTTTTGCACGTCCTCAGCAGTGTATCGATATTCGTCCGCACCGGTCAATTTCTTCGAGATGATTTCGCAGTCGTCCACAGATGGAAGATATTTTTTTGCCGTTTTCTTGACATGATCGTACCATTTACCAAACTCCGAGTTTTTGAACCGTTCATCATCGTGATCAAGAATGAGACTACCAGTACTCGCGATCGTGGTGCTCTCATCGTTAGCCCGAGCAAACGCATCGTCTATGCGATTTGATGTTTCTGAAATTCGAAAAATCTTCTCGTGACTACCCCAGCGCAAAATTAACCATTTATTCGTGGACTTTTTCGCATTAGTACCATCGTTATACTCGTATGCTTTCAAGGTATACGTCTGCGTTGTTCCTCTATATGAACCGTCCGCGATTCCGGCGATTTGGCACAATCGATAGCGACTTTCTTTGTTTTTGTCCAAACCAATGTTCACTCTAACAAACGCGCCTTCCACTGCACTCTCGTAAAAAGGTTCCGAGATCCACTTCTCTAACTTGAATCTCGGAAGCGTGATCGCTCTCACATCTTTCGCCGTAGCTTCTTCGATAACATCCATGTCATCATCGTACCCAAATGCATCGCTACTGCTCGATTCGTCGTCTGAATAGTCACCTCCTCTTCTTCTCGAGGAAGTTTTTTTCTTCTGTTTTTTCCTTCGTCCTTTTGTCGCCCTCGATGTTCGTCCTCTCTTCTTCCTTTCTAACATTTCTTCTTCATCTTCTGAATCTAACCTGTCTTCGTCGTCGTAGGATAACCCCGAAGATGAGGATAAATCGTCGTCGGAAGACAACCCGGCTTCGTCGATTCTCTTTTTCACTTTCTTTCCGATCTCTTCCAAAGCCTTCTTTGATTTCTCGTCTTCGCCTTGTCGCAATCTTTCTCTCCCTTGTTGTTGTCTCCCTTTATTCCTCTCCTTCTCCTCTCTTTCCTTCGCTTTTCCTAAAATCCGCTTACGATCTTTTAAGATTTTCAACTTTGCACTCCGCTTCGCCAACTCTTCTTCGCGATCTAATTCATTCATTTGCATCAATTGAGCGCGATCGGCCTCGTCGCCGTAGCCGTCAGAATCGTACTTCGCGAGAAAAGCGTCGTCGTCATTTTCTTCTCGTCCATTTCCCCTCATCTGTTTCTCGTCATCATCATCAGAGTCTAGAAAATGCGTCGACAGCGCTTCCTTTTTGGTATCGTCGTCGGCGTGGTCCGACATGGTTCTTGATTGCGCGATTGAACTGTGTTTTTCTACGACGATAAAATGTGAAGAGTTTAAAAGCAAATGAGTTTTTTATTTACACGTTCAACAACAAATTCGTAAAAAAAGGAAAACAAGCGCAGCAGAATTGTATGGTACAACAGAAGTGTTCTTTCGTTTAATACGAGTACATCAAATGATTTTACTTCATTATTACAAAAAGCAAATGTACTGACTAAGATATTAAGAGCTCTCTTTTAAACTCATCATCAATCGATTTGAAAAACAACGCTCATTGAGTTTGCGTTTGTTGCAAGCGTTCTTCAAGCGCTCTGATGCGTTGCGAACGATTGTACCTCTCTTCCACTTCTGGTCTTTGACGACCAAATCCAAAGATACCACCGCCACTTCCGGTGTTGGCAGATCCTTCGTTGTCCGAATCGTCATCGCTCGAGCTCGAATCAAACTCATCCAACGCCCCGTCGTAGTCTTCATCGATGAAATCAATATGCATCATCTGCAAGTTGCGTCGACGTTTGAAGAACATCCACAACATCCAAGTAAAGATGGTCAACACAGCTATGGAGGGGATTATCACAACCGATCTGTCTAAATCACCCTCGACATATTCCACATAGACTGGCATTGGCGGAGAGAGCGGAGGCGCAGGTGGTGGTGGGGAATAAACAGTCGGTGGCGGCGGGAAATACACTTTCTCGACGAAATACGGTCCAAACGTGAGTGCTGAATATAACGAAGTAGAAAATCCTCTGATGGAAGTAGAGTCGGTGACGTTGAAGTTATTTGGACTCCATTTCCTCGGCAAATCTCTCCATTCCGTCACAAAGTCCCCAAATCCATCGTCACCCAAAGGCCATTGTCGAATTTCAGTTTGATAGTCTTCTTGTTCTTTCGATTGGCCATCAAAAATTTGATCCCAAGTCTTGTGCATTGTGAAGTCAAAGTAAGAAGCATTGGTGGGGATTCTAGCAGCATACGCAAAGTTATCCGTAGCGATCGCGTAGTCCTCCATTGCAGTAGGTGTAGAAGCCAACATTGCTGTAAGAGCATCTGCACCAAGGTTCACTGAATCTTGATCTGGAGAGTTAAACTCTTTTATTTGCTTTGCAAAGTTTCCAGTTCCAGATTTAACATATTGCGGTACAACAATCGCTGTGTAACCGTATTGCTCCTCTCCACCATCAATCAATACTTTCGCCGGAAACGGATTAATCGTATCCATTGCACTCAATGAATAAGTTGTCTTCGTGAAGACAGTCGAAGAGACACGAATAATGTCATCAGACGTCACATTCTCACCACATGTAAACCCAGCGAGCTCGGAAAAGCATGGTCCATCATCATCAACATCAATATTCATCGATAACAGCGGACCCGATGAAGCAGAAACGTCACTGGTTATTTGCGGTACTGTCAACATCAAATCTGTCGAACGTTCGTTTCTACGAATCTGAGTAGCGGAACGTCTTTGACCGGCGAAACCAGTCACGGTGAAATAGAATGCTTCAACAGATTCAGGGTCTTGCCCAGGAACCAAGGAATCCGCAATTGCCTGTCCAAGCCACGTCGTTGCGGTAATGACATTGTTCATTTTGTCTTGGTCTCTGATGATTGGATTGTTGTGGCAGCCTACGTACGCTTGCACTAACATATTACTCAAGAACTCAGCCGCACAAACCTTTGCGGCATCTGTCAATTGCAAGTCCACATTCAGCGAACCGTCGACAAAGAGTCTATGCTGGAACACCGCAGCCTTTATTTTAGACGTCGCTCCCGAAGCGAACAATATGTCGAACACGTCGTTTGAAATCTCTCCCGGCTTCCATAAAATGGTATTCATAGAGCAAATATACTTCTCGAGATAATCATTGTCTACGGAAGATGCAAGATCCAACGGTCTAAATTCTTTGACGAGTCGATTCTTCATATTGAAGAACTCTGTCTCAACAGAGTTGCACGCAAGGGCCGGACTTGGTTGATCGCTTATAGTAGCCGGAGGTACGCCCCAAGTTTTACCCCAGACGTTGATAAATGATAGAGCACGAGATGTATCTTGCGCTCCAACGTAAGCATTGAAATCAGTGTTAATCAAAGTCTCTGCAACTTCTGCTGAAGCCGCATACCAGTTACGGCCAGCAGCCCGAGCCTTTCTTCCTTTTGTGGTCCTTGCCGAATCTATCGCACCCGAGATTTCTGAATTAGAAATGCGCTGAACGATTTTGATCGATTCAGCGTCAAACTTAGCTCTACGTTCAGCTTTGGTACCTGACATCGCAATTGATCTCCAGTTCTCTGCCAACATGCGCCTGCGGCTTGAGGATGAACTCGAGGTCAAGCTGCCAAAAATGGCGGCAGTGGAAGTTTGCTCTGCATCTTCGGTCAATTTTCTGACCAAGTTACAGGAAACTTGCTGAGTAGTATCCTCTTCATCAACAATAGCAGCCGCAAGAGGATTGATTCTCAAGTAGTAGTCCGTTGCGTACCTCGTTGACATTCCTTGTTCATCATAAACGTAAACGATCAAAATGATATCAGCAATGTTCAAACCATCACTAGCTGAGGGCAAAGAGAAGCCCGAAATTTTTGTGTTCGTCGTCTCTTTACCCGAAATGGCTGTTTCGTCGCTTTCTTGGCCTCTGACAGCGTAAGCAAACTGGTACAAACAAGACGTAGAACAATCAGTTGTTCCATCCAACCATTGTTTTGCAACAAGCTCAAATTCAGTTTGTCCATCCTCGAAGCCATAATCTACAACCAAGACTTCTTCTTGACCTTCAAAGACAATTTGCGCAGGTGGTACGGACTTGTAAGAGTCTTCACCACATTCGCAATTATTGACGGCTGACGGACATAATATTGTCGACGTCATTTCTTTGTACCTAACTTCCAAAAAGCCACCAGAAGGGGGTGTTCCAACTCTGATTGTTTTACTCGCTTCACCAGTAGTTCCCGAAGCTTCCAAAATAACTGTACATTTGAATGTGTACGATGAACCAGCTAAGAGCGTATTGGGCGCAATAGTCAAAGAGCTTTGCTTGACAGCTTCAGATGGTTCTACTCCGTACGAAGTCGAGACTAAAGATTCCAAAGTTCCTCCTACAAATCCAACAGAACCAGACACGAGTTCCCATTGGTAAGTGACACTCTCACCAGAATCAACAGCCGCAATTGCAGAAGATGACTCACACGAGAGTGTTCCACCTCTCGTAGGCGACCATTCGCCTTGGAAGTAATCCTCCTCCTCGTCTCCGATGGTTACAGAGACAGAAGTGAGACTCGTCCATGTGACGTACGATGTCTTTGTTCTTCCGGTGAGCGATGACTGACCACGCACCCCTTTAGAGATGGTACAGCCAATCTCGTACACGTTATTTGTTCCGAGATATTGAAGTAGCTCGCTCCCAGGAATGGTTATTGTGTCAATATCAGTACTAAACAAAGCATTCGCATCGATGAAACACTCTGCACCATTCGCGATTTCAACTGGTTCGCAAGTCGATTCGCCCTCAGGTATTTCACATGCTTTAGTGCAGAACCAGTAGTAACTCCACGGATACGCAACACCAGACTCATCGCGTGAGTCTTCTGGATCAAACGGAGACGCAATGAGCTTGTTGTTGTGGAATGGTGAAACAATTCTATCTCCACCAAGCCTATTCTCGACGATGATTTCACGGTAACCGACATTCACTTTGGTCGTCGATGTTATCATTTGAGCAGTATTGCCAGATCCTTTGATTGTTGCCGTGACTAACAACTCATACGTTTCTCCCGGTTCAAAGGAATTTGGAGGAAGTGTAAGTTCAGGAGTCACTCGCGTATTCGTCCAATCAGAAGATTCAACTTGCAAGGATCCTGTTGTGAACTCCCAATAATACTCGAGAGCGTTCAAATTCTCGGGATAGTCCATGCAAGACGTATCAGGAGATGACACATACGAGATGATTGTCAAGCGATCCGAAGCGAAGATAGAAACTTCTTCTGGAGTTGCAATCTTAGGCAAGGGAACCGCAGCAACTGATGTATCAAAAGTCGCGGTTGAAGATGTTCCTAAAAAGTTCGTAACTTGTAACTCAGCAGTGTATGTTGCACCCGGCACGAGGTTCGTGTAAGGAATGAAGAGACTGTCTGTGCAAGTATTAATATCGTTAGCAGTGTCGACCTCGCAAATATCGATATTTGATACATCTTGAGTACTGATAATTCTCCACGTGTACGTGAGGGCTCTACCACCACCACCTGTTGATCTCAGCGCATCGAAGTTGAGCGGAGTGCACGTACCAACACTTGCGACACCAGTAATTGAGGCCTTCACACTTGGATAAACGAGAGGCCCAAGGACACCCGTAGATGCAACCGCAAAATAAGAATTTCTATCCTTTGTGCGTATGGTTTGTTGCTTCAACTCGATGACAGAAGCCGGATTCTGTGACGTTTGCGGCTTCACTGTAGGGTTCGTTCCAAGTGTGATTTGCAAATAGTTGTGAGTTTTCGAGCCAGTACCATCATCAGTCGGAATGTTAGTCCATTTACACATTGGGTTCGTTCCCAACAGACTGATTGTGGCAGTGGCGAGGACATTCGAACAGTCAGACGCGCCAATTTGCATGGCTTCATCTGTTTCCACATCGAACACAACTTGGACAGTTGACAAAGAATTTGAAAATCTCACTTCCGTGACAACAGGAGCAGGAACTGGTTTAACCGTAATCACTTTGTTTGAACCATCACCGATTGCTTCTTTCTTTTGAATTACTTGGATATAGTATGTACCCGGCAAAATTGTCGAATATGTAAATCTGAAGACACCCGGCGATACATACTCAGCGCCATTGTTTGTGTACTCATATCCTTGAATCTCTGCACCTTCAGGTACGATTTCATCAAGATCAATTGTAATCTCAAAGTCGTTTAAGTCATCATCAGCGCTGAATGGGTGTAATCCAGAACTGAATGCGAGGTTCCCATACATATCTCGTGTGGTGATGTACACTGTTTGGTCTGTCGAAGAAGCGACAAGACCAGATGCGATACCACCAGACAAGGACGTTTTGTAAACATTTGCAACACCACCGACAACCGTGATCGGAACGTACATTGAAGACACCATAGATCCACCGGACTCGTCTCGTTCAGTCAAGGACAAGAACCAGGTTCCTTCCTTATATAGTGAGAACGTCACAGAGTAGCCACCGCTTTCTTTTGTTCCAGAATATCCGGTGACTGTACCAGCTCTCGACGTGGCACCGGTTGCTTTCAAGGCATCACTCGGAATCAATTCAACATCCCACAGTAGCGCTGGAGTAGCGTGATCGTAGCCATAAACATCTTTGGCGTAAATATTGAACTCAAAACTTTCTCCCGCACTCACAGTGGTGTTCGAAAGCTCTTCGGCCGTAATACTCACCTCCGTGGCCTGTACATTAACCAAACCATTCGTTACCTCAACGGATGCTGTGGTAACGAGCACCTTATCCCCGGCAGGTCCAAGGTAAACGCTCACATTGTTTGAGCCGACATAACGCGGAACGAATGCAACTTCGTATTCGTATCCATTACCATCAGTCTTCGTAATGGTGCCCTCTACAACAATAGTCTCTGATTCCACTGATGAGGCGATTTCAACGTGGAACTCGTCGTTTCCAGCTACGTCATCATACTCCGCGTAATTTCCAAAAGAATCTCTCGCGATGATGGAAAACGTTGAGGTAAGGCCTGCCCGAACCAAATTCGTTTCATCGGGCTCAAGACCTGAACCCTCAATGGTAGATGTCAACGCTGAAGTAGCCGCTGGGATAACAGTCAAAACCATTTGAGAGTTGGCAATCTCAACGCCATCGAAAGCAATATAAATTGGAATTTCGCCAGACTTTTCGGGCTTGATAGTGACTCTCCACACACCAGAACCATCGTTGACGACAGTCGGTGCAGTAGGCACAAAGTTCAAAGACACTTGCACAGATGGAGCAGTGGCACTATTTGAAGTGATGTCTAACCCATTAACATCGCGTTCTTGAATGAAGAATACGATAGCTTCACCCGCCACCGTTTTAAAGAAGATGGAACCAGCCATTGGAATCTGTGAACCCAGCATGAGAGTACCATCCGAGTCGATAGCCAACAAAGCTGCTGATTTTTCTGCACTCGACTCACGAGTCGAGGTGGCACCGTAGACTTGAATGGTTTCACCACCAGAGAGACCATCTGAAGTACCGATCGGATCATTACCGGTCGTGATTTTCGCGTACATAGAATACGGGTAGCCCAAATCATACGGAATGTACTTGAACATGTACGTACCAGCACCAGTATACGTCGGGCCCGTAATTCCAATGCCAGAAATAGCACTAGCCTTGTCAGTTGCATTCGATATGCCAGAATTGGAAAGAATTTCAAATTCTAACGTGAATGCTGTAGCCTCAGTACTTTTATCAGTTGTGATAATGCCGCCGGTTCTATCCGCAGCTTGAATGTAAATCGTAGATTCCGATCCAGCAATAGCACCTGAAAAGATACCTGCACCTGAATAAGTTGAGTATGGAGCACCAATTACACCGGGTAACACCGTGCACTCGTAATCCTTTTCAGTCGTAGGGTCAATCACCTCAGAACCGTCAATGTAAAGGGAGAGACGCAACGCACCCGCAGCAGGAGGCAAAAATTTCAGAATATTGATGTGGTCACCGTTTACTGCCATGCTTGAAGTGAAGGTGATGTCAACTGGGTAAGTTTGACCTCGGGTCGTGAAGACATTCAGGGCCAAAGAATCAAGAACAGTAGTTAAATCATCGCTTTCACCAATCACGTTGCCATACGCGTCGCGAACGTACAATTCGACTGTCGCAGCTACGTCCACTTGAAACGGAATCGTTGGTGAAATTCCAACAAGAGTAGTAGTAGAAGCAGAAGGTTGTCCAGCACGAACTTGAACTGTGAATTGTTCTTTCGTGTCAAAGTTTTTGTACAGATTCAAGGCCAGGTCGTTGTCATATACGACAGTCACTGGACCTGGAGTAAAGTCAACAGTGGGGAGAATAAAATCAACCGTCAGCAAGCCAATAGAGGCATCCGAGATTGCAAACGGCAAGAAGCCAGGATTGTTGACCGTATCAATTTTAAGTTCAAACAAACCGCTGTTTTCCAAGTCTGTCACGATGTTTCCGTATTGATCTTTCGCGATTAAAGAAAGAGTTGAGGGGACACCCGCCTCAACTCCAGCAGTCAAAGCATCTCCGCGCAGTTCGCAGTCCTTCAAAGATACGGTCGAGGGAAACACCTTTCCACCAGACGGAATAGAAAGAAGAGATTGTCCGCGCAATTTAACATCGGCGACCAAGTTACCAGATTTCTCAACTACGTAAATAGCTTCATACGTACCGTCAGACCCTTCGACGTATGCAAACTGACCAAACTCAACTGTGGAGCCGCCTACAGAAATTTCATACGTGAACTCGTCCGCGTTTGAAACAATAGCATTTCCAACCGCGTCTCTTGCAATCAGGGTAAGTTTTGCTTCGTTACCGACGACGATGAAGCCAGTCGACTGTAACCCAAGTCCAGTTCCTGAGACAGTTGAGGCAGTAGAAGCAACTCCAGGCTCAACAGTGATAGGGAAACCCGTCACATCTGTTGTACCCACAACTGCATTAGATCTCGTAATCAACAATTTGAAATTACCAGATTGTTTCGGTTGCACTGTAATAGTGTACATTCCACTGCCGTTATCGACGATCTTCGATGGAGAGATGCGAAATTCGGTTTGACCTGTGGTGAGCGTGGGGACTAATTTAGCACTCAGAATTTCACCGCCAGTGTTTAGAACGTTTCCTTGAGAGTCGCGTGCGAAAACATAGACAAGCGAGTCTTCAGCAACTTTAAATTCCGAAGTACTGTCGGCGCCAACGACCTCAGACATCTGAGAGTCGAAACTACCAGGGGATATAACTGTACCAGTGTATTCAGAGATGGGAACGTTTTCACACACGTTAGTGGGATAACATGCGCTCACTTCCATGTCAAGTGTGCCTGAGATGCTAGAAATATACTCACCAACAAAAGCAGACTGCGCAGTCACATACTCAAGTACAATGTTATTGTTAAACGCCATCTCGTTTACATCGCGTCTCTTCAAGTTGAATTCCACTTTTTCAACGACATTATCTGTCAAAATGTTCGAAAAAGAGTCGCGAAATTGTACTTTGACAGCACCCTTGGCCAATACCTTACTTGTGAAAACACCTTGTCCACTCACCACTGAGTTCGAAATATCAAGGGCACCCGCACTGACGTCAAGCGAAAGCGCAGTTTGACCGAGAGTAAGGACATTCGATGTCACACCATTCTGAACGAGTTGCGCAGTACCTTTGTACACACCAGCCTTGACAGGTTTGATAAAACCGTAATAATAATACACATCATTTTCGGCATCCTTGACCAACTTCATCGTACCATCACTCGCAGCACCCGTGTATGTGACGCTGTAAGCAGTGGGACCAGTAAGAACGATAGAGAACGTTTCTTCTCTATTAGTTGAATCCTTGTAATCTTGGCCGTTATAATACGCATCTCTCGGGTAAATGTAAACAGGTACGCTATCGCCAGCCACTATGTTTCCATCCGTATTACCAAGCTGGACGTAGGAGGTAGAACTGGACGTCATTCCAGAAACAAGTTCGTATGTAAACTCACTCGGATTGTTGTATTCAACAGAACCAGTGGCATAACCATCAACTTTAACCTTCAATTTAAACGGCGCTTCCGCCATACTAGTCTTTGTGAAAGTGACAAAGTATGTGCCACCCGCATCTTCGTTGACGTAGCCAAACGCAGATGGATCCAGGCCTAAACCAGAGAGCACCGAGGAATCAAACGGTTTAAAATCTGTGTATTCAACAAAATTTCCATTATTCCCATTCTCAATAGTGAGCTCCAAATCAGGAGCTTCGGATGGTACTGCTAATTTACCATTTGTGTCATATAACGTGATAGCTACAGCAGTCAATTCACCCGCAACTCCATATGTTATGCCCGGACCTGAGATGACACACCTTTTCACATCCACTTCAGTGCTTACGGTAGAAGAAATCGGGATATTCGAGAATGGAGAACCCGCGATATGCGTGCTGTCGTACGTGATGTCGACCGTGACCGTTGCATCTGAGCTACCCTCGATCATATACTCAAATCGGTAAACTTGCGCGGATTCGTCCCATGTTGGTCCGCTTTGAACAGTTGTGAAATCAGCAGTTGTGTGAACGTTCACATTAAACATAGACGAGCTTTTACCCGCAGTAACGAGAAAATCCGAGGAATCGCGAGGAACTATAGCAATATAAGTTTGGACTCCGAGAGACCCTCCAACAATGCCAGGTCCAGAAGCAGTTGTGTAACTCGCATCAATAGAACCAGCAACAACCTCCTGAACGAATGGCGAATTAGCAACTTCCACGCCGCGAATATTAAGAGCTGTTTCCAAATAACCAGTCGACGATGGCGTGTATTCGATTTTGTATTTCCCAGTAGTACTGTCAAAAGTCACGTCGTGTTCCTGGATACTCACTTCCTCCGTTAATAAGGCCGCATCCGAGTACACGGTTTGTGAAATACCATCGATAATGTCATTCAAGAGATTGCCGCTATCCTTCTTAAAGTTTCCGTACACATCTCTTGCCTCCAACTCCAACGTAGCCTTAGTGTTGACCTCTGCGGTAACTGTAATACCAGCACCAGTGAGGGTAAATTTAGAATAGTCCGCATCACCTGCAATGACTTCCATGTTCAATGGTAACTGAGACCCACCCGGGCCGTCCAGAACGAGCCCGTCAGATATGTACGCTCGAAGAGCATACGTTCCCTTCGTTTCTGCAGACCAGCGCACTCGCCAGGTACCTGGTTCAGATGCACCGATTTCTTGCGCGTATCCATATTTAGCAGGAGCTGGGCCACTGATGTACTTAAAACCTTCAGGACCGAACTTGTTCGGTGCTGCGAATGTAAGATTTGTCGGTGTGCCATACGGATTGTACTTCAATTGATTGGAGTACTTATCTGCAACAATGATCTGATAGTTATGCTCTGAACCAGCAACGGCTACTTGCGTCAATGGGACTATTCGGTCATTTCTTGTGTAAGAACTTGCAGCTTCAGCAATTCCAGGTTCGACATTCACGTAAATAATACCGTTGGCGGGAGAATCTATGACAGTTTCAGTGCTCACACCATCAACTGGTCGAACTGCAGAAATTGTCAACTGTGCAGGGGAGGTCACGACAGCTGTAAATGAAACCTTGATCGAGCCATCTGCATTCGCAGAGAAAGATGGTTCTTGTCCACCACCAGCTGAAAGTTCGAGATTTCTCGATATCACTTTGAATTTGTTCGAATCTGGAATCTTCGTGATCATGTTGCCTGAGGCATCGACAGGCTGGATGGTGAACGAAGTAACTTCTCCAGCCTTTGCCATTATCGTAGCGTCACTTAAACCTTCCCCATACGCAAACGAATGCATTGGCGAGATATTTGGAGAAGAAACCAACATCGTGTAAGGAGAACCAGTGATATGAACACCATCGTAAGTGATGTTAAACTGATATTCAAAACCATTTCCGCCAGTTGGCAACGTGTACAAAATAGTGTACGTGCCATCCTCATTATCTGATACGGTAGCGATGTTGGTAAGAAGCGACCCAGCTGTTGGTTTCGTTTGGATCGCAGAAACAACGAGTGGATTTCCGTCTCCACCAGTTGTGATTTCGTTGTTGAATTCATCTCGGGCAACAAATGTCAATGTTCCACTTTCCATCGCTGTGACAGTACTCGGAGGTGAGGCCAGTAATCCCGAAGTTTTGCCATTTGGTGCACCTGCTGTTACCGTGATGGAAACAGATTCTCCAGAAACAAGGCAGCCATCAGGGTTGTCATCCGGTGAGCCACTCGCACAAAGTCTTACAGACATGTCAAACGTCCCAGTGAGGTACGTTATGTTGTAATATACTTCAAACAAACACTGATCATTCGTGAGGCCAAAGCAGCCATCAAGTGCAAAGCAGTTCTCGGAGCTAGAGGAAAACGTTTGTCCCTTGTTACCTTCCGATGTTCCGACAAAATCAATGCGGCAGGAAGCCAACGCATCTTCTCTCTCGTCTTCTGACAATTTGTAGAGAGCATTAGAGCCGGCATCATAAGCTGAAATAAGCACAGATTTTCGCTCGTCCGCAATTGCACCAGCCAAACCATCCCCGTTCATGAGCGAGTTCGCCGCATTCACAACGCCAGGAACAACTGTAACCTTGAACTGTTTTACTTTAACTGCATCATAGACTGGTGCAGATCCATCCGCTGATACGATACCCATAGCGTATCTCGGTTGCAAGCTAACAGAGATAGTGTACGCAGCGGTGTTGGAGAAAGTCAACGAAGCCCGAGCTGACACGGATCCCTCTGGAAACGCCTCCCCGTAGTTGGAAGGAATTCTGCAGTCTGGAAAGCTCGAGGTCGACGGGAAGCACGCCAATGAAGTAAATTCAGCATTCAAACTTTCTGCTTGCGATGCCGTTGCTGTGACGGTGAAAACATCCCCTGGATAATCCGAGGAATAATATTGCACGTTACCGTATGAATCTTTCGCCGAAATCTCGAACTCTACCGGAAAACCTGCAGTTGCAACGACCGGGTTCGTTCCCTGAGTACCAGATGCAATGACGATGGAGGCCGTAGTGAAATTAGTGAAATCTGGTCGGATAACAATGTTAGAATATCCTCCAAACTCGGCGACAAGTTCAGTGCTGGCACCAGCTTCATTGAAGGCAATCTCACGCAAGCTAGCTCCAATTTCTACACCGTTCACGGTAATAGATAAAGGCCATGTTCCGGCCGTGCTGTAGTAGTAGTCGATGAGAAATTCACCCGTTGTACCTTCAATTGCTGTAATGGCAATATTAGATTCAGAAAGTACATTTCCACCGATTGAAACCTCGATCGTACCATCATTTCTGCCCATTTGGACTCCATCTTCATCAAATGTCAACACGTGGAAAGAACCAGAGGGTTTTCCCGTGCTTGCCACAGATGCAAAGCCGAGCGTAAGATCACCATTGCTGGAGGACAAGGACGCAGCTTTGTAGGTAGTCCGCAATGGATCTAAAGTCTGAACAGATTCGGCATTTTTGATATCCAACAAACAACCCGAGGAAGGCACGGTGACGAAGTCGCATCCAGTTTGAACAAAATCAGCGCCGTACTCAACCCTGAGCAATACTGCACCAGCAGATACAGCGGTGTACGTAATAGTGTACGTACCGTCGTCGTTATCAGTCACAGTAGTTGAAGAGCCAGTCTGGTCCAAACTCGCTCGGAACGTATCTCCACCAGACGTTTTAAAGTTGTTAAAGGAATCCACAGCTTGAACAATAACTTGAGAGGAAGATCCAACCAAAGTACCTCGGACACCCGGGCCACTGAGGAAGGACTTGGAAGCTGAGACGGCTCCAGCCATGACGGTGAAAACTCGAGGCGAATCAACAATAGCTACACCATTGATCTTGAACGAGAGACTCGAGGTACCAGATACTGATGGGGTGTACGTAACGTTGTACTGACCGAGTGCAGCATCAAAGATAACGGCCGGTGGAGTCTCTGTAACAAGATTTTTTGTAACCCCGAGACCACTTGATACTATCAACGAAGAAGATACACTCGCACTACTCGTGTAGACTCTGTTCGAGTACTTGTCTCGTGGAACCACGACGAAACTAGACTTTACTCCAGAGATGGCGGAGTTCCATCCCTTACCAGAGGCAGTAGAAGACGCACCTACGATTGGTCCAGAAGTAATGTATGCTTTATAGTTCGAAACGTCGGTAGCAGCAACACCGTCCACGAACAATTTCAGAGTGTAGGTTCCTGTGATTGTTCCCAAATACTGAAGAGTTAACAACCCAATTTGAGTGCTGTCCGAGCCGAGAGTAATCGAAATAGCATCGGCGCTGTCATCAGCTGCTGGTAACGAACCGAACAAGGTACTCGATTTCGTAGTTGACTGCAATACCATTTCAGCCTTGATATCCACAGATCCAGCTGGTGACGACGTCAGAGCATTTCCATATATATCGTGCAAACGTACGACCCAAGTTCCACGAGTCACAGACGTTGCATTCGTGATAGAAATTAGCTTGGTAGTTCTGCCAAAAACGGCACCAGGATTTACGTTAGCGGTAAAGCTTCTGACTGTGGCCTCACTAGCCCCGGCCGGCGTAACAGAAACTGTCACCGGCGTGGCACCCGCGGTGGTGAAAGTGTATGAGACCTTGTAACCGCCCGTATTGGTATTCCAAACACCCTGCGAAAGAACGACATTGTTCGCCCGAAGTACGACAACCATTAGCACGTCACTTACTGCAACGTTTCCGTACACGTCAGCTGGGAAAATGTACATAGAATATTCTGTTCCCGCGATGAAACTGGAAGAGCTCCCTTGCGCAGGTAAACCAGCCGAAGCAGCGAACGACGCACTTCCATCAACCAAAGCAGGTGCAACCACGTTATTCGTCGAAATGATGATACTTGGGTTTACCATCGTCAATTCAACCCCGCTGGCATATGCCAAGACGGAGTATTCATCGGATGCAAACTTGAGAACACCTTCGGCGACTAAGCCAGTTCCGGCACTGTTAGCCTTTATAGTCAAAGTCTGAATTCTTGCAGTGTTTTTCGACTCGATCTGAACAATTACATCATCTGAAAATCGGGCCGTGGTAATGGAGTTTCCATATGAATCCTTCAAACTCAAAGGTAACGACAACGTGGATCCAGGTGCGTAACCACCTTCTGGAGTTGCGGGCTTGGTAATCGTAGACTCAGTCCCATTCGCTTTTGCAGCAGCTAATTTGAAAGAAACAGGTGAGTCTTTCACTGCATGATAGACCGAAGGCGTGTCCGCATCAGCTTTGGACACGGAAAGAGTGTAAGTTCCAGATTTCGTTGTGTACGCTTTGTCCACGAAAAGACGGCGATTCATATCCGCATCCCCTGCACCAGTTCCAAGAGTCAATGGTAGCTGACTTTGAGGTCGTGAAAGTTTAGAAATAAATGTCGTGGAAGCTGTGTTCATGTCCAAATTATATTTGAGATTCCATTGGTGGATGATGAACGTCAAACTCGAGCCGACGACACCAGAAACTGGTGCACCGGTGACCTTGAAGTAATCTGCCTCATTCGCGAGGAACACGGAGGCATCGTGGGTAGATGATCCTTGATCGAGTGGGTAACCGTCCACTGAGACTGTGAGCGTATACGTTTCTTCGTACAAAGGAGTAAATGATCCGAAGTAAGAACCGACTGATCCCGTCCGATCGGAAAGTGAACTCGAAAATTCTGCAGCTCTAGTTCCGGAGATGCTCCCAGTCACACTAACCGAAAATGCAGCAGAATCCCCGGATTCAGCGATGTTGTTTCCAAGACGGTCGATCGCAATGATATAAAAGAATGCAGGTTCACCAACTTCGATGTATCTATGTGGGGGAGTCATTGTCGATTTGGTACTCGGAACATCAGAAACCACGTTAACATTGGCATTGGTACTGAACGCATAACGATCGAATGGTGATGATGTAGCAATGTTAATAAGATTGCTTATTCTCGCAACGAACGTATACGTTCCAACTGTATTCACGGACGGAATCGAAACGAGGTGTTTACCCGCAGAGACACACGATGTGAAGGTACCCATTTCAGATAGCTGACCACCAGTGATGCCCCACTCCCAATTGAAGTTATCGCGCGTAACACACGTCGGATTATTATATATATCCTTGATGGACACGATAATATTTTGAGTACCAACACGTCCGGTGCCATAATCGACTGTGGTTAACGAGGAGTTAAGGTATGTGCTCGATTTCACAACAACTGTCTTCGAAACCGCGAGCTCATTCGTGTTGACATAAATGTTGAAGGTGTACGATCCAGCAACTTCTGGAGCTTTGAACGAAATCTTGATATCATACGGTTCTTGCAGATCTGAAGTGATTCCGATGCTTCCATCGAAATTGGACGAAAAAGGAATACTCTTGAATTCGACACCACTGCGATCACTCTCGCTCGGAGGTTCTGCAGCATTAGTAGCTTGGTTCCCTTCCGAATCCAAAGGATCAAGCATGAAGTCATACGTCTCACCAGCAATCAAGGATGCGGGAAAGCCATTTGCAACGGACTCCTTGGAAATTGAACCGTGTCTCACGTCGATGTAACGATTGTTACCATCAACAAATTGTGCGATATATTGGTCTTCAATTTTTACATTCAACTCAACCCATACCGGAGCCCTGAATCTGAGTGAAATTGAATATGTGCCATCCAAATTGTCCCAATTGGCCTTGTCCACTTCTTCAACAATGGAGCCTTCATTTGCTCTCTCATGACCATTCGGCCAGCCGCATGATCCATAATCAGCATCGGTGCCGAATTTGCAAAGAAATTCTACTTTAAGATTGTGGCCACCGTTAGTGAGATCGCTCAATGTTGTTTCATCACCTTTAAAACCTTTAGTGACAACTGTGTACGTGACAATTCCAGTTTGCGCTACCCATGGGTTCACCTCGGTACCGGTTGACAAATCGTCTCCATCATCCACGCAATTAGTACTATCTGTACAAATGTAAGAGTCCTTCGGACTGATTTTGGTTTTGGAAACTTTGAACGACGTGATCATTGCGCCGTTTGCTGATTCCTCACCTCCAAATACAAAGTTACCCGCAGAATTCGTGTAAACAACCATGGCAATGTAATCTCCTTCTCCTTCTTCTCCATTTATCGTGAACTCAATAGTGTACGTACCATCAGGATTGTGTGAATGGCTCACAGGAACATCAGTGCCAGAGTCACACCCAGCCGGATCTGCGGATGATATAGTTCTACTAGAGACTTTGCAAACCCGAGCGACAAAACCGTCACCATATACTAATCCCGACGCTTTCGATGTTATTTTGTTCGCATTCGTATCGTATGGAGTCAATGTAAAACTGGACTTGCCAGTTTGTCTATCGTCAACAGTAGAAGTAATATCAGAATACTGCAAGTCCCAAATTGAGTGCGGGACAGACATCGTACCCGGGGTAACAGTGAACTGTTCCTCATCCTCGAGCCTGAGAGCGTCTATACCTGCCGTACTAGAATCGTACGGATCACCAGTACCCTTTGTCACGTAGTACCCTTCATAACTGGTGTATTTAGAGACTGACGGCCAGTATTGCAACGGAAAGGTTTCTTCATTCTCATAGTCGTACAAGTTCATGACGTAAACTTCAACTTTGAAGCGAGAGGCAGTTTTCCTCTCCACTGTAAAATATGCATTATCGTCGTACCTTGCAGCTGAGGCAGAATCAGCTGTATCTGCGGTGATATCCGTGCCAATTACTAAAACATCGTTGATTTGTACGGTTGGAACATCTGATCCGATGATTACATCAGACCAAGTCACAGTACTTGTTTCCGTATTAGTAACTTTTGCAGTAAAATATTGCGTTTTCAACGTAGAAGACACCGTTCCAACGTTCAATAATCCAGTGTTTGAATCAGTCATGAAAGCCTCAGTATCGAGTACGATTGTGTAGCCAACTTCATCAGTTGACGATGCCTTGTACATAGACGTGGAACGTTGTGTACTAGGAGCAAGGGAGTAATATTTCGACATTTCTTCTGCAGTCATTCTTTTAAGCTTCACGGTGTACGTGGTGCACTTGTTGCACGACCCGCCCGGCGTATCTTTCATGCTACTGGGAAGAACCGTTATAGTCACGGTTTTCTCCTCGCCAGGTTTCAAGTCATACATGGTATAACTTGTATCTGTTCCGTGAATTGCATTACCATCACCATCCAATTTGATCACATCGTTGATTCGGACAGACGTATCTGGGTACAATTCCCACTCAACTGTGGCGGCATCGGCGCCGTGTTGGATGCTTCTGGTGTATTCTTTGACATCAGGATCAAAGGAAAGTGGTTCAGTAACAGCACTACCAGTCAAATCGACACCTCCAACATTCACTGTGCCGTTGATATCATACGCATTCATCGAAGACAGGATGGCAATATCCTCAGAACTCTGCGGACTTCGGGTTATTTGTATTGTGTACGTGTTGATGACAGTGACGTCATCTTCTGTGTACTGCACTGATACGATCACGTAGTTACGGTCGCCAACATCAGGACTTATTGCGTAATCCTCGTTTCGTTTTAATTCCGTTCTATCGCCGGTTCCAAAGGACACATACACAATGCTATTAGCTTTGGCAACCAAATTAGCCTCCGCCGAAACGCGGAGTACAGGGTCTTCACCCGCATCAGTTTGGTATCCAACTGTGGCATAATACGTATTCGTGCTCGAATCGAACGACGGTGTGAATCCATTCGGAGTGAGGCTAAGAGATGCGAGATACGGCGCTACCTTGCGAGACGATGCGATGATGTAAGAACCTGAAACTCCAGTTGTTCTCGATGTCACTGCAATAGTGACATCAATTTTGCCAAACGGAATTTCGACGCAACGGACACTGTTTTCTTCAACCTCAACTGGCGCACCACCCCCTACCTGAATGCTTGAAGTGTAGCTCGCAGTATCGAATGTCATGGAGAAGCAAACAGTCGATGAATCAAACGGCACCGACATGTCGTATGTGTATGTTGTGCGTTCGAAAACGGGTTCAAGCTTAGCACCAGTCGACCCTGAAATACTGAGAGTATCCAAAGACGGGAGTGCCTCTTTCGTAAAGGTAACCGTGTAAACGTTCACGACGTTCAAGTTACTCAAGTCTCTCACGTAAATTTCCAGCGCATTAATATTTGTAACGCCCGACGTGTCGTGCGTCAGCGATGTTCCACTATCCAAGCACGATGAGAAGTCTTGGCTCAAACTGAGTAACCAAGTAGAACTGGTGGTGCAATTGGAACCACTTTTAGATGGCGTGTAGGTGAAGCTGTCCTCAGCACTTCCCAAGGCAGCAACATAGTTGTACCGAGAAGATGAGAAGCTTGGTGTAACGCTAGAAGAGGAAAAGATCAACGAGTCTAATTTTGGCAACGTGCCACGAGTAACATCGTATCTGTAGATAGACTCAACTCCACCAATTTCAAGACTTCCTTGAACATAAATCGTAATTACAGTCGTCGTGCCCTCTGCAACTGGCACAGTCAAACGCCCGGAGTCCAGAAAATTAATGCGCGAAAGACTGCCATATTGTGCAAAAGCCCCAGAGACTGGAACATCTCCACTTTCATGGAATGACACAGAGATGCTTACTTCCGATGTCGTCGCAGCAACTGTAGATCTGTAAACATACAAGGAGCTTGAAAACGATGGCGAAAGTAAAATCGGCGCATCACTCGAGTCCACGACAGCGATACTCGTGAGTTTGGGAGTGTACGGTCTCGTAAAAGTAAGCGTGTACGTCGAACCGCCATTCACGTTTTGACCTTCAGCAACAGACTGCAGAATCGTAGACGAGAGTCCAGAACCATCCGAGGGCACAACGGTCACCGTGTGTGTGCTCAATCCTTGCTCAATTCGTATTGGCACCGCATAGGCACCAGAAGTAGAGCAACTCACGTCGGACTGATCACACGTTATCTCTCCTCCATCAACAAACAGGACAGAAGATGAAGATGGTGTGATTGTGATCAAAGTCTCATACACGTATTGCGGCACATCCACGGCATACTCGTAAGAAGTACTCGAGAACGCAGTCGGATCAGTAAATGAGGGACTTTCTGATGGACTACCGTCCGAAGTTGTCGGGTCTTGTTCCCATTTATAATTGTCAATTTCAAGCGCAGTTACTGACGAAGCTTCGGCTCGAGTAATTGAAATGGAATATACAGTCGTGCCTTCCGCACCAGAAACAGTTACGGTCAAAGAATTGACACCATAATCTACCGCAACTGGAGTTGTGAGTGAAGATTCTTGCGTGATTGTCTTTGTTCCATCAGGAGCTGCAACCGTGAGAGAAACATGTGCCACGTCTGAAGAAACAACCGAAGACAGTGTAATAGAGGAGACAGTCGCTAAAACATTGACGGAGTACGTGTAAGAACTTGCCGAAAATGAAGGAACCATTTGTTCGCCAATAACATCGAGTGAAGACAAGAATGGTGATTCCTTCACATCCACGTAGAAAGTGTAGATGCTTTTGACCGTCTCATCCAATGATGTCACCGTCATGACCACTGTTGTATCTGCAGTTGACAGCTCAATGCCTTGAGAGGACCCACTGAGAAAAGAGGCAGTTGATTCGTACCCACCAGAGGAAACAAATGTGATCGCACTTCCAGTGGTAGCTTCATTTACTTTGGGGGTGAAACTGAGACCTTCGCCATTATTATCGTACGAATATTCGAGATAATAAGTGAACGTTTTCGGAGAGAAATTGAGCTGACTTTGACCCTTCGACAAAGAGACACTCGAAAACGTAGGCACGTCTGGGCGAATAAAATTTACCATATAAAACGTTTCCGATGTAGCTGAATATACCGTCACTCGGACAGTCTTGGAACCAATGCCGAGTGAAATTTCAGAAAAGTAAGAGCAAGTCAATAAACTGCAAGCAGATGCTTCGGATCCATCAATAGTAACCGCCTGAGTCGTAAAGCAGTTGTCGGTTTCTCCACTGGAAATTTGCTCTGAGGTACAACTCAAGGATTCGTCAATAAATGTAAGCAATTGAATAGAAGAAGTGCTAGCGTTGACATACACATTATAGCTGAACACAGAAGTTGAAAATCCAGACGCAGTTTCATCTGAAGAGGAAACAAGGTTGAATTCGCCATCACCAATAGTGATATCCTTCAGAGAAATGGATTGAACCGGATCGACGCCAATCAAATCAAAGCTGACATATGGAATGAAGCCGCCACCAAACGTCGTATCAAGCGGTGGCGTAGCAGAACCATAGAATACTTTAATTCGCTGAGCTTCTTCCGTAGACCCACTGCCTCCTTGTCCGTATTCATCATCCTTACCAAAGTCATTGTAGGTATCGATAATAATTGAAATGCCAACACCAGTTTCACCGATCCAGTTTGCTGAACCGTCTCTAAAAATAGGAGGCTTCAGAACGAGTCTGAATACGCCCCGTTGATCCGTTGCTGCGGTCCACAAGTCACTGGCCTCGTAGATCGTACCAACTGAGGAATAATCAGAAGTTCGAGTACCAATAGAGGTGATGGCATCTCGATTGCTTGGGTCAGACCCACCTTCAAAACCGAGCTCAAATCGTACCTTCGTGTTATCCGACGTCGCAGCTTCAGATCTTTCGTCATAAACTTTTACTTCCATATCAAGGAGTACGTCGGTAGCATTCAGGGGATTATACGTCAAAAAGTTATTCGTGACATCGATGAATCGAGCCTTTTTGGACAATGCATGAAGCAAGTACAATGAATCAGCCGCGTCTGGCGACACATATTCTATTTCTCCAGATCTCAAAAAATCAAGGTTCGGGTCCATTTGCTGTCTCTGCCAAACGCTGTAACTTTGTAAATCGAAGGTCGCGTCGTAATTTTTGCCCATGATGGCTCTTTTGAGTTCCAAAACATCGGAAACATCGAAGGAACAATCTCCGTTCACGTCCCCAAACTTGCACCCATCTGCGACGCCGCCTGAGCACGTGTCGGGTCCCTTACAATTCGCTTCAGTAACGGTATCCTGGAGGAGAGATCGCAAGTGTGAAGGAAGTACAGCAACTTCCAACTCCAAAACTTCGGAAACAGAACCATCCTCGAGCAATTGACGACGACGTTTCTTCCCGGAGTAGCCGTTAAGAGCAATATCCCCTGAACCGGTCATATCTGAAACAAACTCGGGTTTTGTCACGTCGGTACCATCGCTCCCAACAGTCAAGACCTTGACCGTGGTTTCAATATGTGCCAAAATCTTGAATGAAGTTTTCACAGAGAAAGAAATCGTAGCGATGTGGATAGAGGAGCCGCTAACGGTAGAGAGCTCCTCGGCACCGATCATGAGTACTTCAGTGGATGGGTTATTTCTGGTACAGGCAAAGTCATACTGAGCCCAGTCGTCTCCTACCACGCAACCAGTTGCTACTATAATATTTGAATCAAACTGGGTAACGAGTTGGAAACTTTTGAGATTTTGCGTTCCAGAATTGATTCGAACCTCAATGTCAAAAGTTTCATCCTTACTCTTCGGAGGAAACGGAATGCCCGTCAACAAACCCAAGGACACGTCCGAATCGTCTGGCAAGAGATTTGGGGCAATCGAAGAAGTTGCAGAAACGAGGTAATTGACACTCCCATCTCCGCAAATAGCAGAAGCAGAAACGAGAACTCGAGTCCAATATTGGTTCTTCAAAGTCGCTGTTTTTCCATTGATGTCAATTATAGAAGGCAAAGTGGATTCGAATTTGACAACTTCTGTCCAATTAAAGATTGCTTCCACCTCTTCTGAAGATATCGCGTTCGATATCTGAGATGAATCATTGAAATACATGTGGACGTCCATAGATCTCGTTGCGCCCTCACGACCAACGAAAGAAGTAGACGTGTTCCAAATATTTTCGTCAAAGAGCAAGGATGTTAACGTCACTGGCGTATCCGAAAGCGTAAAAGTTGTCTCTGTGGTAGAACCCGCGAAGATGCTACTAACAATTGCACTTCCAGTAGTAGATCCATCTGCAGAAATAATCACCTCTGAAGAAGTGGCTGAGTTGTTCAATGTGAATATGGTAGAGGCATTGTAAGTTGTCTCACTCGTGACATCAAACACCGATTCATCCGATAAAGTAACGAATGTCTTCAATATCCCTTGTTGATAACTACTCGAGCACGCGATCTTATTCAGTGTGGTCTTTTGTACGTCGGTGCTTCCTATAAATGCCGGGTACGGAGTCATCACCGTCTCAGTGCTAAAGTGTTTGACAATGTCAATCGTCACACTCGCCATTTGCACCGTCTCAGTCCAAATGCCCATAACAGTGATGTTCTTGTCATCAGTATCTCCAAATATGGTGAGCACACCATCGTTCGATACGCGTGCATACGAGTGGTTTGCTGCGTACGTGAGTTTGTTGTTAGAGTCGTAATACTCAATCAAAAACTCAGACGGAGCTAAAGGTGATAAATCTTGAGTTTCCCCGTCAGAATATGTTCCGGTGAGTGTTAACTGAGCAACACTTCCGACATTCATCGGGGAGTTCGTAGAATCATCACCTTCAAAGGTGAGTTTGTCTGCATTCGCAGTCAGACTCAAAAACTCGAGATCAGCAATGACAGCTTCGACACCACCATAGCCGTAAATAATATCTTCACCTTCGATGGCGCCGTTACAGGAAGTCGTGCGCAACCTAGCCTGGATGACATCATAGCCTTCAATGCCACCCTTCATTTCCCCTATTTCTCCATAGTAAGGTGCAGCCGTATTACTTGGGTCAGAGAGAATATTCAAGCCGTTGTATCGTACGCCGGTACTTACGGTCAAGCCAGGCAGTTGAGGAAGTTCATTCACCTTGTTATCTTTAAAGCGCGCATAGATAACAATAGCACCCTTCGCACGCTTACGATTCAACTTTTGAACCATTTTCACAGACACCTCAGCGTACGTATCAGCATTCAAATCGGAAGGGTTTTGCGAATTGAATTGTTCGGAAGTAAATTCAGCTCGAGATACAAGGACAGGTCGAAGCGATTCTATACCGATGGCATCCGAAATCGACGAAATCATCACAGATGGCTCGACTTCCAAAGTCGAATTGACAAGAGTAATCTTTGCCTTACCAATGCCATTGGTTTCTACGATTGTCTGAGTGCCACTTCTAAAGGAGAATGCATCCCCTTCTGTGTTGTTTAAGGACAATGCAACCATGCACGTGACGTCAACATCATCTTGGTCAGTTAAACCACTCCCGCCATACGTAGCGAGTGCGGAGATATTGGTGTATTGATACACTGGACTGCAATCCTCGTAATATACATCCTCAACAGGAGCCAATACTTTATCTTGCGCTTCTATTGACACAACTTTAGGAAACCATACTCTGATATAGGAAACGACAAACTGCAAACCGTCACCGGAGGTCAATTTGACAGAGGCTCCGGCAGCACCAGCTTCGTTTGATTTCCCAACTTTTGCCACGCAGGCGTTTTGAGTGCCAGGAACACCGTCAATATCCAAGTTTCCAGTTTCAACAAAAAGTACCGCACTCGACGTTACAGAGCATTCAACGCCTTGCATTACTTCATCGCCTCCATTTTTAATATACCTGTCTGGGTTTCTATAAACAGCGTATCCAACAATTTGAGTCTCTTGCACTTCTCTGGTGATATCCAAAACCGCTGTATTGACAATTTCAGTCTTGGAAACAATGCTATAGGAACCAACAACCTCGTTGGTGTCCAGAACGATGAGTTGGGCGTTCGTGACACTACCTCCTCGCGCGTCTGTCACATAGGCATCAAAACTTTCCAAGAATGTGTACCCACCAATCGTTACCAACGAATCAATTTTGAATGAAGCTACGTCGTTATAGGTTCCCACTGGGACGTTGTTGATGGTGAAAGTGATGTAACCCAGAACGACTTCATCGCCGGTGAGATCTGCCAAAGTAGCGCTTGAGGTTGCACCAGTGACAACGATTGCGACAATTCCATCCTCCGTGCTGCTTTCAGCATTGTTTTCTAATCCAAGAGCCGCAGAGTTGTAGTAGGTTGAAGTAGTGAAAGAACTAAATCTAAGAACCGTGGTATTGTATTTCAAACTGCCACTCCATGCGCCAAGCGGGAAACCGGCCGTATTTGCAGTAACTGGAACTGTGAGTTCATTCTCGCTGAAACGCGGGGACTTCGGCATCTCAAGGAGAACACCACCAGTCGAGGGAAGCGCGGCATACGTGGCAGAATTCGCAAGCTTGACCGTAAGAATGGATGATGATGAGGAATCTTCAATGCCATATCGAAAGAGAAGCTGCACCTTTGTATCGACAAATTTGTCGGCTTGAAACCACGTGCTTGGGATATCAAGTTCACACGATCCCACGCCAGTTGTAAGTGAAGGTAAAGCACAACCGATAGAGGCTACGGAACTTGCATCCTCCGTCAATGTTGCTGATAAGCGCAACGACAATCCTGTTTGCAACACTGTGCCAGCAGTTGTGGCGTCCATCAATTGAAACCTCACCTGCACTTTTGCTGTATCTGGATACACTGTGCTCGTGAGAATAATTAATTTCACGGAAGACACCGGGCGGCGAGAGATTGCAATCGTAGCAGATGCTTCCGTAAAACCAGTTGGGGTGGAATTTCCACATCGATCAGCCATGAGCTTAGCAGAAACACTTTTTGTGATGGTGCTTGATCCAGGGACAAAGATACCAAATTCACGAGAAAATGCACCCAATGACGCGTAAGTCGTCGAGCCAATCCCAAAACCATCTCCAGATATTTGATAATCATCGGAAACTATCTGCGGTTGAAGAGCAGAAACGTAGGAGTCTTCATTCGCACCAGCGATTGGATCCGGAGTTTCAAACGTAAGCACTGGAGTGTACGTGTATCCAAGCGCTGACATGTGCGGATCGAGAGACACTCCAGTGTACGGGAAAATCGTGGCACTTGTAGAACCGACGGAACTTGAAGCGCATTTAGATTTGCACGTCTCCACTACAAGTGCAACCGTGATATTTTCTTTCGCAAATTCACCGCTTGGGCCAGATGCTGTCACGGAAAACAAACCAGGCGAAGACATTGGAGCTTCAACAGCGTAGCGCACCGGTAACTCGCCATCCGCACTTGAGATGTAAGACGTAGCCTCGGTAAAATTCATGGCAGCATTCGCGAAATATGTTTCGTTACTGGATGTGAACTCGAAGCGGACTCTAGTGTATTCTCCACTGACACCATTACTCGCGTAATCATAGAGTTTTGCCTGGAAAGTAAGTGAATCGTACGGAGACTCTGGGAGGACAATTATATCATCGACAGATGTCGCGTACAAAAACCTGTAGTCTCCCTCGAGAACCTTCAACAAGAACTGTGCGTCTCGAAGTTCTGGACACGGTGAGCCGCTAGCTCCATGGACCGCACATCGAGAGGTGTCAAACTCGTCACCTCGCATCCAGTCCAGAGTGGGATCAACTTGCTTGCGCTGGAAGGAGTCCACATCGCCCAATGTAGAGGTAAGATTCGTGTACTCATCTGTGCCGGCAATCCAACGCATGAGAGCGAGGTAATCGTTCGCGTCGAACTTACAATCACCATTAACATCGCCTTGGACATTCGTCGAGCACGTTAAGTCTTGGAGGAGCACACGTTTCGCGCTTCTGGAACGCTTCTTGGCGGCTAAATACTCATACGAAGCTCGCTCCTCATCACGTGATTTAATGGTCGCCGGGACTACTACCATGTGCTGAGCAGGAACTTTAACATTGGAGTTTACCCAGTCTTTCGGAGCACCAACGGAGAGCAAAGATCGACGCCGAGCACCATTCAACTTAACGTAAGACGTCCCGGCTTTTGAAGGTTCGTTCGAGTATGTAGTGCCGTCAGAAAGAACGATAGATGAAACTTGACCGTAGATGAGACTTGTAGTCGCGGTAGATAACGTCGACAACGTTATGGTCGCAATCTCGGCCTGTTCCCCGATCAATTCGTCTGAAACAGCACTACCAACGAGAGAGATTTTCCCAGATGCACCATCAATATTGCAAATAAAAATTTCTTTCGACCATTCGTTGGAAACCGAGCAATCCGTCACGGTGAAGTCAGTTGAAGTTGTTTCAATTTCAAGCACAAAAGACTTGAGTGACGCTTCACCGGTATTGACCCAAATCGGAATGTCCACCTCATCTCCAAATACACTTGGTCGTATACTAACACCAGAAGTGTAGCCGATATCGAAATCCCCAATTTCGGGTTTCAAGTTCGCGTATACCTCTTCTGAGGAATCTGTGTTGGCAAGAATTGAGGATATGTTGAATGGACATTGCACAGAAATGCCCAGGGTGATGGACTCGTAATGGTTATCACCCAAAATAGACTGTCCAGTATTTGTGACTTCGATCGCGGAAGGTACAGAGGTTGACCAAAGCAGCAATGTGTCTAACAACTCCGGGCGCATCGTAATATCCGGAATAATTGTCCCGTCTTCAAACGTGATTTTCGCAGAGAGTTGAATTTCGGTCTTTTCGACGCCACTAAAAGTCGCATCAGCTGGCAATCCGGTGATGAGATCCATAGATTGAACTCTCAGCATTTCCGTTGAAACTGTCACTGAAACAGTATCGGTTCTACCGGCGTATGTAGTGGTGATAATAGCAGTTCCAGGTGAATTACCATACACAACGTACTTCCCATCAACGAGTCCAACTGAAGCAATGCTGGAGTCGCTGGAACTTGCGGTTACGAGACTAGAAACATCGATCGAACTATCATCGGTGTACACAAGTTTCGAAGAAAGAGAGACGGCGGTATAATTACCACTGCACTGAATAACCTTGAGTTCCACATTATCTCCAACTGAAGTCGCGCCAGAGTACGTCGGCCATGGTGCAAGCTCTGTCTGAAAACCACCATCAGCGATATCAATCGCGAAAAAAGTTGCAGAGCCAAGCACACCTTCCGCTTCCGTATATCCTGGGATGGTCACGCGAACTTGAAACATCCCTTGTTTGGGACCATCTGGTAAGACGGTGACTTCACCAGTAGATGAAACCTGTGCAATATCATCACCCATAGAAACAATGAATGATGGCGGTCTGTCCGCATCATTGGTGAAGTCCACAACACTTCCATCTTCGTATCTTACAGCAACAGAAAGTTGAATGGAAGTCGCAATGCTTGATGGTGGATCTTTCGCATTGGACGAAGAATCCGTGATGTATCTAGTATCGGCATTGACAAAGATAGCCGAAACCGGTGACAATGAAATCGTCACGTTCCCGACACCAGAATAAATCACTTGTTTATTGCAAATATTAGCCCACTGTGCAGTTATTACAGATTCAGTCGAGATACTGACTGCATTTGGAGCGACATAAGCGTTAATGACATCCTGCTCCGTCACAATTTTCATGGAATTAGCGCAGCTTGTTACCACACCATCGTTATCATAGCAATCAGCAGTGGAAATACTGGCATCAATACCCACGTCCTTGGTGAGATATTGTGTAGAATCATCGCTGAAAGTGGCCATAAAATATAACGGACCACCTTCGCCAGCAGCCGTGAGAGACTGCTCCAAAGTTGCTTTAACGTTGACGCTGTAGTCAATTTGGGCTTCTGGAGCCGTGATAGCTGACCATTGCGCCAAGTTCGGGAGCAACGCTTCGAAGTTTGCCACGCTAACTTCAGTTGAGTCAACTGTGACTTCAGCGTAAGCAGACGATCTAGAATTAGAAAGTGTGATAATACTTGAGCCTGGATTCTGCCCGGTCAAGGTCGCTCCAGCAATTGTGGCAACTTCAGATCTCGACGACTCATACGCGACGGAGCACGTTACATCTACATCAGAAACAGAGTCCAGGAATTGACCTCCATATGTGACAAGAGTACGAATCGACGACGTTTGATAAAACGGAGTGGCACAATCTGTATCTTGGGGCAGGGTGCTGCAGACAGCACAAACACCAGCAACAGGGTGCAAAACTGGTTGAGCTACAATTATTTCCACATCAAGTGGAAACCAAACCGTCATGGGAACCGTTGCAGAGTGGTCCCCGACATTCGCGGAGACTTGAATATTTTTGTACCCGTCAGAAGAGCCTGGCAAAATCAAGATGGAGCAGCCACCAGATGAATCAATGGCTTGCGCTGCAAAGGATGCACTGGAACCGCAATCTACAGTTTCAGTAACTTGGGTATCGGAACCAACGTTCCAAAC
>MDTG01279961.1_pt1 | contig 30077 bp, 28 predicted proteins | sample 811421 | NCBI WGS metagenome assembly MDTG01 (sample SAMN05326645, study PRJNA326480) | marine metagenome | isolation source: seawater | place: Pacific Ocean: South East | collected 2011 | reverse complement strand
CTCCTTGGGCGCCCGCTATGCGCGGCGTTATGTGAATCAATGAGCGCATCGATAATCTTGATTGTCCGTGCTCTGGGGCGCCTATGCATTGATGCGATTTCGGCTTTGGGCCGTTTGGTGCTCTTTGCTCTGGCCACCCTCTCCCAGGTCTTTCGCCCGCCCTTTTATCTCCGCGAATTCTCCATCGCCCTGTTGAATGTCGGCTATTTGTCCCTGCCCGTCGTGGGGCTCACTGCCCTGTTCACCGGCGCCGCTCTGGCTTTGCAAATTTACTCTGGTGGCTCGCGTTTCAATGCTCCTGAAGTTGTGCCGCAAATCGTTGCCATTGGCATGGTGCGCGAATTGGGGCCGGTTTTGGTGGGATTGATGATTGCCGCCCGCGTGACCAGTTCCATCGCAGCTGAAATGGCCACTATGAAAGTCACGGAACAAATTGATGCTCTTGTCACCCTCTCCACCGCCCCTATGAAATATTTGGTGATGCCGCGGGTCTTGGCCGGCCTCATGGCGGGGCCCGTATTGGTGGCCGTGGCCGATAGTATCGGCATTTTTGGCGGTTTTATCGTCGCCACACAAACCCTCGGTTTTAACCCTGCCACCTATGTTTTAAACACAGTCAACTTCCTGACCTCCGCCGATATCCTCTCCTCCATGGCCAAGGGCATCGCTTTCGGATTTATCGCCACATTGATGGGATGCTATTACGGGCTAAACTCGGGCCGAGGCGCACAGGGCGTGGGCAAAGCAACCAAAGCCTCCGTGCAAGCGGCTGCGGTGTTAATTTTGGCGGCAAATTTCGCGCTCACAGCGGTATTTTTCTCAGCATGATAACTTATGAAAACATACACAAATCTTTTGGCTCCAATCATGTGCTGCGCGGGGTGAATTTGACCGTTGAGCCTGGCGAAAGCATGGTCATCATCGGCGGTTCGGGCACAGGAAAATCTGTTTTGATCAAAACAGTTCTGGGGCTCATCCAACCCGACAAGGGGCGGATTTTGGTCGATGGGCAAGATGTCACCAAGGTCAAACGCGACGCCTTTCTGAGCCGTTTTGGCATGCTGTTTCAGGGCGGTGCGCTCTTTGACTCAATGCCGGTCTGGCAAAATGTAGCGTTCCGGCTTCAGCGCGGCGCGCTCAAGCGGCCGGCCGCAGAGGCACGCGAAATTGCCATTGAAAAATTGCGCCGCGTGGGTTTGGCACCAGAGGTGGCAGATCGTTTTCCCGCAGAGCTCTCTGGCGGCATGCAAAAACGTGTCAGCCTCGCCAGAGCCATTGCTGCGGAACCAGAAATTATCTTCTTCGATGAACCCACCACCGGCCTTGACCCAATCATGTCCGGTGTCATTAATGAACTGATCCGCGAGATCGTGGTCGAGATGGGTGTGACGGCCATGACCATCACGCATGATATGACCTCTGTGGACACGATCGCCGATAAAGTGGCTATGCTGCACCGCGGAACCATTCAATGGTGCGGTCCGCGTGCGCAGATGGCGCAAAGTGGAGACCCGCATGTTGACCAATTTGTAAATGGCCGCGCCGAAGGTCCCATTGAGACGCTGCGTTAAACAGCAACTTTAAATATTTTCCGGCTTTCTTTAGCGGAAGTACCCTATATCCAAAGGCCAGATGAAAAGGACAAGACATGGCCAAAGCAACATTCACCTGTAGCAAATGCGGCGCGTCTCATAGCAAATGGGCCGGGCAATGCGACAGCTGTATGGAGTGGAATACCCTAGTTGACCAAGGTCCGCTCTCTGCGGGGCCGGGCAAAACTCTTGGCGGCAAGCGGGGTCGGACGATCACGCTGACCGATTTGGCCACGGTAGAGGAGCCGCCCGCGCGCACGATGGCTGGCGTGACAGAGCTGGACCGGGTGTTGGGGGGCGGATTGGTCAAGGCCAGCGCGCTCTTGGTTGGCGGGGATCCCGGCATCGGAAAATCCACTCTTTTGTTGCAAGCCGCAGCGCGTTTTGCCCGCAATGGCTTAAAGGTCATTTATATCTCCGGCGAGGAAGCCACCGCGCAGGTGCGCATGCGGGCACAACGCCTCGGTCTCAGCGAAAGCCCTGTGATCCTAGCCGCTGAGACCAATCTGCGTGATATTTTGACCACTTTGGATGTCGAAAAACCCGATCTGGTGATCATCGATTCCATCCAAACGATGTGGGCCGATCACATCGAAGCGGCCCCCGGCTCAGTCAGCCAGGTACGCTCCTCCGCCCACGAGCTAACCGGCTATGCCAAACGCAAGGGAGTCGCGGTCATCATGGTCGGGCATGTCACCAAAGACGGGCAGATCGCCGGGCCGCGGGTGGTAGAGCATATGGTCGATACGGTTTTATATTTCGAAGGCGAGCGCAATCATCAGTTTCGCCTGTTGCGCGCCGTGAAAAATCGATTCGGTCCGGCTGATGAAATCGGTGTTTTTGAGATGACTGGCAAGGGTTTGGTCGAAGTTAAAAATCCTTCTGCTTTATTTTTGTCCGAACGCGGCAAGACAACACCGGGCTCAGCGGTCTTTGCCGGGATTGAAGGCACGCGCCCAGTTCTCTGCGAATTTCAAGCTCTGGTTGCCCCCTCACCACACGGGCAGGCGCGACGCTCCGTCGTCGGCTGGGATGGGCAAAGATTGGCGATGATTCTTGCGGTTCTGGAAGCGCGCTGCGGCATCCCCTTCGCCGGTCTGGATGTTTATTTGAATGTGGCCGGCGGCATGCGGGTCACGGAACCGGCGGCCGATCTGGCCGTGGCCGCAGCCTTAATTTCCGCCCGCGAAGACGCCACTTTGCCAAGAGACGCTGTTATTTTCGGAGAAATTTCGCTCTCAGGCGCATTGAGACCTGTATCACAGGCAGAAAATAGGTTGAAAGAGGCGCAGAAACTTGGTTTTTGTCAAGCACTGGCCCCGGCCGCCAAAAAACTTGAAGAAATTGCGGGAATGACATTACGGCCGATTGATGATTTGGCTCAATTTGTTGAAGACCTGTTCGGAAGCCGCTGAATAGCGCAGAGTGGAGAAGCACAGTGGACGGTTTTACAGTAGTCGACGGTGGTGTCGCAGTCGTGATCGTGATGTCAGCCTTGTTGGCCTATTCTCGTGGCCTTGTGCGCGAGATCACCGCGATTGCGGGCTGGATCGCCGCGGCTTTTGTCGCATTTATCTTTGCTGACACAGCGCAACCTTTGGTTCGGCAAATTCCCTATCTGGGCGATATGTTGGGTGACAGCTGCGAATTGTCGATTGTCGCCAGCTTTGCCATCGTTTTTGCCTTGTCGTTGCTATTGCTCTCCCTCTTCACACCGGTGTTTTCTGCCATCGTACAGCGCTCCATCTTGGGCGGTTTTGACCAAATGCTGGGCTTTTTCTTCGGGGTGGCGCGCGGTGCTGTCTTGGTGGCCGTTGGGTTTTTCATCTATTTTACCGTCATGCCAAACCAAGATATCGTAGCACTCGAGACCTCCCGCTCTGCCGCGGTCTTTGAGCGCTATGTGGACGATGTACAGGATCAAAATCCGGAAGCTGCTTTAAGTTGGTTAAGAACTCAATACGATCAACTGGTTGGCAAATGCAGCGCATAGTTTCACGAAAAATTCCGTAAATTTACCTGCGGGCCTCACAATGCTGCCCCTGCTTTTTTTTGTTTTTATGAGAAAAATAGCTTATTTTTCGCATTGTCAAAGTGACATGCCTGCTGCGATCGCGTAAGGCATGGTGTGTAACGACATATATCGGAGCCTATCGCGTGACCCAACCGTTGGACCAGATGCACACAAATCCCTTTGACGATGATAAACTGCGCGAAGAATGCGGCGTGTTCGGGGTAATTGGTACAGCGGATGCGGCGAATTTCACCGCCCTTGGCTTGCATGCGCTGCAACATCGCGGTCAGGAAGCTGGCGGCATTGTGGCCCATAATGAAACTATTGGCTTTAATTCGGTACGCCGCTTTGGCTATGTGCGCGACAATTTCACCAGTGCAAAAATTATGGAGCAACTGCCAGGCGACCTCTCGATCGGACATGTGCGCTATTCGACCGCTGGATCAAAAGGCAACACTGCGATTCGCGATGTACAGCCCTTTTTTGGGGAGTTTTCCATGGGGGGCGCGGCGATTGCCCATAATGGCAATATCACCAATGCCAATTCTCTGCGCAAAGAACTGATTGAGCGCGGCTCGATTTTTCAATCCTCGTCGGACAGTGAATGCATTATTCACCTCATGGCCCGCAGCCTTCAGCAAAACATCCCACAACGGATGGAAGATGCATTGCGCCGCGTTGAAGGCGCGTTTTCCATCGTTGCAATGACACAAACGCAGCTGATTGGCGTGCGCGATCCGTTGGGCGTGCGACCTTTGGTATTGGGAAAATTGGGCGATGGTTGGGTGCTCAGCTCCGAGACCTGCGCTTTAGATATTACGGGCGCCGAATTTGTACGAGAAATCCACCCTGGCGAGATGGTGGTTATCACCGCCAATGGCGTCGAAAGCAGTTTCCCGTTTCGCCCGGCGCGCCCCCGGTTTTGTGTGTTTGAGCATATCTATTTTAGCCGACCCGACAGTATTCTTGGCGGCCAAAGCGTCTATGAAACCCGCGAGGCCATTGGGCGCGAATTGGCCAAAGAAGCGCCAGTAGAGGCAGACCTGGTTTGCCCCGTGCCCGACAGCGGCACGCCCGCAGCGATTGGGTTTTCGCTGGAATCAGGCATTCCCTATGCAATGGGCATTATTCGCAATCAGTATATGGGCCGGACCTTCATTGAGCCCAGTGAGCAAATTCGCAACATGGGCGTGCGCTTGAAGCTGAATGTAAATCGGGCTTTGATCCGCGGTAAGCGGGTGATTTTGGTGGATGACAGCGTTGTTCGCGGCACCACGTCGCGCAAGATCAAAGAGATGATCCTAGACGCTGGCGCCGCTGAAGTGCATTTCCGCATTGCCAGCCCGCCAACGGCTTGGCCCTGCTTTTATGGCGTCGATACGCCAGATCGCGAAAAACTATTGGCGGCAACCATGTCAGAGGCAGAGATGTGCCAACATTTGGCTGTGGACAGTTTGAAATTTATTTCGCTCAATGGGCTATATCGCGCGGTCGGTGGCACTGATCGCGACAACGTACAGCCACAATATTGCGATGCTTGTTTCAGCGGCGACTACCCCGTGATACCCTCCGATCAAATCTCTAACGGGTTTCAAATGAAGGCCGCTGAGTAGCGCCCGGCCCCTTGACCTGCTGCGCATTTGCCCCCATGACGCGCCCTATGACATATCCCATTCTTATCACTGGTGCCTCGCGTGGGCTTGGCGCAGCTTTGGCGCTTCAGCTTGCACAGAAATTTCACATCATCGCTGTGGCGAAGACCACTGGCGGGCTTGAAGAATTGGACGACCGCATCCAGGACAGCGGTGGGCAAGCGACCCTTGCACCCCTTGATATCACAGATGTGAATGCCGTGCGCCATCTCTGCCGATCTATTCATGATCGCTGGGGCGGGCTGCACCTATGGGCTCATTGCGCAATACATGCCGCACCCCTCACGCCAGCCAATTGCATTGATGCCCGTGATTGGGAGAAATCAATCAAGCTCAATATCACTAGCACCGGCATGCTAATCCCCAATATCGCGCCATTGTTACATAGCAGCGGGACAGCTGTTTTCTTTGACGACCCCTGCAACGGGAAAAAATTCTTTGGCAGCTACGGCGCGACAAAATCGGCGCAGATCGCCTTGGCCAGAAGCTGGCAGGCCGAAACCGCCAAAACTGGCCCCATCGTTAAGATCCTCACCCCGGCACCCATGCCGACGGCCACGCGGGCGCGCTTCTATCCGGGCGAAGATCGCAGTGCCTTGAGCAGTTGCAATAGCGAAGCGGACCGAATAATCGCCGCCCTCGATCCTTTAGTCGCAGCGTAACTGCGGATATTTTAACCTTGTGGGACAAAATGCCTAGGCTGCGGGTCGATCAGGCTTGCCCGCCGCGGCACAACCTTCTAACCAAGGTCTATGCGTATACTTATCACAAATGACGACGGAATTATGGCACCCGGCCTGCAGGTGCTGCATGATCTCGCAATCCAACTGGCCGGCCCGAAGGGTGAGGTTTGGACAGTAGCACCGCAATCTGAGCAATCGGGCGTTGGCCATTGCATTTCCTACACCAAACCCGTGCTCGTGCATCAATATGCAGCGCGAAAATTTGCGGTGGAAGGCTCTCCAGCCGATTGCATCCTGGCGGGGCTCAACGATTTATTGCCCCAGCGCCCAGATTTGGTTCTGTCCGGCGTGAACAAGGGCAATAATTCTGCGGAGAATACAGTCTATTCCGGCACTATTGGCGCGGCGATGGAAGCGGCGCTGGCCGGGGTTCCATCCATTGCGCTTTCACAGTTCTACGGACCGCAAAACACGGATTTGGACGATAGTTTTGAGGCCAGTGCCGGTCACGGCGTTGCAGCTATTCAAGCCTGCCTGGGTGCGGGTTTTGCGCGCGCCGAAGATTACGCTTTGTTTTACAATATTAACTTTCCGCCCGTTCCATCCTTGGGCGTGTTGGGGATGAAGGCTGTCAAACAGGGCTATCGTGGTGACGGTGCTTTCGGTGCACATGCCACCAATGCGCCCAATGGCCGAAAATTCTTGTTCATGCACGGCCGTCCCCAGCAAGCTCCGACGCAACAGGGCACGGATGCTGCCGCCAATTTGGACGGCTATATCTCGCTCACGCCCATGCGCGCCGATTTAACCGCGCATGACCAATTAGCGAATTTGGCCAGAATTTTAGGCTAAATTATGGATCCGGCTGCAGAACGTAAGATGCGATTTTTGTTTTCCCTGCGCTCGCATGGCGTCACGAACAAACGTGTGCTGACGGCTATGGAGAAAGTGGATCGCGGCAATTATATTCGCGGAACCTTCGAAGATCGCGCCTATGAGGACACGCCACTGCCCATTGCCTGCGGCCAGACCATCTCACAGCCATCCATTGTAGCTTTGATGACCGAAGCGCTTGAAGTGCAACCGCGCAACAAGGTTTTGGAGATCGGCACCGGGTCGGGTTATCAGGCCGCAATTTTGAGCCAATTGGCACGGCGGGTCTATACAGTGGATCGACACATCCGCCTCGTCAAAGCCGCGCGGCAGGTGTTTGAAGCTGAGGATATTTCCAATATCATTGCCGTTATCGCCGATGGCAGCCGCGGGCTGCCAGAGCAAGCGCCCTTTGATCGCATTCTCTTGACCGCCGCAAGCGAAGATCCGCCCGGCCCCCTGTTGGCACAATTGCGCATAGGCGGTATCATGGTTTTGCCAGTTGGACAGTCGGATACCGTGCAGACTTTGGTCAAGGTGACGAAAACCGAAGAGGGTTTGGATTACCAAGAGCTCAGAGCCGTGCGCTTTGTGCCGCTGCTCGAAGGTCTGGGCAAAGAGAGTACCTAAGAGACCTCACAATAAGAGGTCCGGATGAGGAGAGTATAATGGCATTTAAATTTGGTACTAAACATATAATACCCTTTCTTGCAGCCACGACAATTGCAGGCTGCACGAATAGTTTTAGCTTGGATGTCCGCGATCAATTTGGCGGGCTTTTAGACACAACAAGCGCAGCTGCAACTGCGGTGGCGGAGCGCCCAGAGCCCGATGCACGCGGTGTGATTACATTTGCAACCTATCAAGTTGTCTTGGCCAGAACAGGGGACCGAATTGGCGATGTCGCTGCACGCATTGGCGTTGATGCAGATCGGTTGGGCCGATTTAATGGCATCCCGAAGGAAGCGGTTTTGCGATATGGCGAAGTGATCGCCCTGCCCGCAAATATGACAGCCGAGGCAGCTGATGGCGCCCCGCTCACCGCAACCGTGGTGGACATCAGTGAATTGTCAGATGAGCCAAGCTCAGGAGCAAATGCCGCAGAGCCCAAACGCCACCAGGTTGTTGATGGTGAGACGATCTATACAATTTCCCGGCTCTATTCTGTTTCAGCAGAGGATCTTGCGAAATGGAACAGTCTTGACGCGACCACGGAGCTGCGCCCGGGACAATATCTCTTAATCCCGGTCACCGAAAATCTGCTCACGCCCGTCAGTGCGCCCGGCGAAGGGTCGGTCACCCCCGCCCCGCCAAGCAGCACCCGCCCACAACCACGCAGCGCACCGGCCCAAGCAGAGGCGGTGACACCGCCGGCCGCCCCGGTCACGGCGGTCAATACCGGCCCGATAACCCAAGCCTCGCAAAGCGATGCCCGGTTCATGCGGCCTGTCAGCGGCACAATCATACGCAGCTATAAGAAAGGGGCGAATGAAGGCATTGATATCGGCGCTCCAGAGGGCGCGGCGGTCCTTGCCGCCGATGTCGGCACAGTGGCAGCCATCACAAAAGACACGAAAGGCGTTGCCATTGTTGTCATCAAACACGCGGATGGGTTGCTGACAGTCTACACAAATATCGACAGCCTATTGTTGAAAAAAGGAGATGCGGTCACGCGCGGTCAAGAAATTGCCAAGGTACGCGCCGGCACGCCCTCGTTTTTGCACTTTGAAGTGCGCAAAGGCCTCGAGTCCGTCGATCCCGATGATTTCATTTAGAGCGCAAGCTTTCGCGGATTAGACACGGACCCCGTGGCGGCCGGCCAAATCCACGAAAAATTGCCAGGCCACGCGCCCCGAACGCGATCCGCGTGTTGCTTGCCATTCGACCGCTTCTGCGTGCAGTACCTCAGGATCTACATTCACCCCATGCGCCGCGCAATATCCCTCGATCATGCTCAGGTATTGATCTTGGTCACAGGGATGAAAGCCCAGCCAGAGCCCAAAACGATCAGATAAGCTGACCTTTTCTTCAACGGCCTCGCCCGGGTTAATGGCACTTGATCGCTCATTTTCAATCATATCGCGGGGCATGAGATGCCGGCGGTTTGACGTGGCGTAGAAAATCACATTTTCCGGACGCCCCGCAATGCCCCCATCCAAAACAGCTTTCAGCGACTTATAATGCTGGTCATCATGGGAAAATGATAGATCATCGCAGAACAGTAAAAAACGATAGGGCGCACCGCGCAGCAGAGTGAGAAGGCGCGTCACAGAGGGCAAATCTTCCCGTTGCAGCTCGACCACTTTCAAAGGCAGGCCTTGCGCATTGATCTGCGCATGCACCGCCTTGACCAACGACGATTTTCCCATCCCCCGCGCGCCCCACAACAGCGCATTATTTGCCGGCATGCCACGCGCAAAGCGCAGGGTATTCTCAAGCAAAGTGTCCCGCGACCGATCAATGCCTAAGAGCAGATCAAGATCAACCCGAGACACATTGGCAATCGGCTCCAGCTGATCGGGGCTGGTGTGCCATAAAAACGCCTCCGCCGCGCCAAAATCTGGTGCCCCAAGCGGGGCCGGCGACATACGCTCTAAGGCATTGGCAATTCGTGTTAAAGCCGCATCATTCATGCCGAACCCTCGGTGCCATCGTCATCCTCATTAGCAAAAAGATCTTCATCAGCGACGCCCTGTTCCTTTAGGAACGCATTACGTTTGCGCTCTACATAGACAACCAACCAGATGGAAATCTCGTATAGCCCATAGACCACAACGAAGAGTATGATTTGCGTCACTACATCCGGTGGCGTTACGATCCCAGCGAGGATCAAAATACCAACAATGGCATATTTGCGTACCGCCCGCAGGCCCACGGCTGATACTAAGCCCGCTTTTCCCATTAAGGTCAGCAGAACCGGCAATTGGAAACAAATACCGAAAGCCATGATGAATTTTAGAACAATGTCCAAAGTCTCGCGGACTGATCCAAGAAATCGAGTTTTCAACGCGGTGTCAGCCACTTGCACCTCAGTGCCGGTCAAAAGGGCAGTCACCGTCGGCATGATATCTGCGTATCCAATAAAGAAGTTGAGCGCCAGCGGGCTGACCACATAATGAGCAAAAGCAGCCCCCAAGAGGAACAGAACGGGCGATGCGATGATAAAAGGCAAAAAGGCGTTCTTTTCGGCCTTATAAAGACCTGGTGCGACAAAGCGCCAAAGTTGATAGCCGATCACTGGAGACGAGACCCCGAGACCAAAAATCACGGATATACGGATCAACACGAAGAATTTTTCTTGTGGCGCCGTGAAAATCAACTGCGCGACTTCACCGCGGCGGCGCAAAATCTCAGCAATGGGCTCGGCCAAGAAATTCAAAATATATTCCGCGACGAAAAAACAAGCAAACAGTCCAACGACAAAAGCGAGCGCAGCACGGATCAGGCATGTACGCAGCTCGGTCAAATGTTCGATCAAAGGGGCAGAAGAATCGTCTAAGCTTTCGTCTTCGCGGCTCATGTCACTTTACCAGATTTGGGAGCGGCTATTTTAGACGCGCGTTTCTTGGGCGTCGCCGGCGTCTTCTTCGCCGCAGGCTTCTTAGCGGCAGGCATCTTAGCGGCTGCGGGTTTCTTAGCGTCCGAAGCTTTTTTTGCGGCCGCAGGTTTCTGCTCCTCCTTCCCCGCCGCTTGCTCCGCTTTTTCCGCATCAATACGCTGTTGTGCTCTTTCAGCCATGGCGTCATGCATTTTCTTAGAATTTTTCGCCCGCTCTTCGGACAGTTTGCCGATTTCAGACCCCGGCACGAAATCTTTCCATTTGGTGGTTGGATCAGAGACGCTGCGCACCCCATCCTTGACAGAGTTAACCGAGTCCATCGCATCTTTTACGCCCGCATCATCAGCAGCGTCGTTCATGGCCCGGCTGAAATCACGGGCCATAGCCTTGGCTTTACCAACAAATTGACCAATTTTGCGAAACATGACGGGCAATTCTTTAGGGCCAATGACAATCAACCCCACCACAGCCGCGACCAGTATCTCGGCCCATCCCAATCCAAACATCGGAACCCTTCCTTATGTCAAAGAGGTGATAGTGATCAGGATTTGTCTTTTTCTGAATCAGGCGTCACATCTTTCACGCCTTCGGATGCCGCATCCTCAATCTCTTGCTGGCCATCGTTGACGCCTTTTTTGAAAGCGGTGATACCTTTGCCCATTTCGCCCATCATGGCAGAAATTTTCCCGCGGCCAAACAGAACCAAGACGACAAGGGCGATGATCAAATAGCCCATCGGGGGGATGTTAGTTAGAAATGCTGGTGTCATAGCGTATATCCTTCGATGAATTGTTGACTGGTTCTAAGACAGTTGCGACGGAGCAAAAAGTGTCTTTGCAAGATTTTGCCGTTGTAGGAGAACTCAACTGCCATTATTCTGTCAGTATGGCACGCAAAGACCGACTATTTTCCTTAATTCAGATCCTTCGCGACGGAAATCTCTACCGGGCTTGCGACTTGGCAGAGCTTGTTGGCGTGTCACTTCGAACGCTCTATCGCGATATGTACACTTTGGCAGCTTCTGGAGTGCCCATTCGCGGAGAGCGCGGCCTAGGTTACCAAATCACCGCCGCCTACACGCTGCCGGCGCTCAATTTGACCAAAACTGAACTCGAGGCTCTGCATTTGGGATTGGCGGCGGTCGGGGAGAGTGAAGATGCAGAGCTTTCAGCCGCGGCAAAGGCCCTGTCACGCCGTGTTGACGGGGTTTTGCCCGAAGACAGCGCCGCGGCCTCGGGTTGGTCCTTTGCCACCTACCCTTTCGCCGATGCCGCCCGCGGCTTTCAGCACATGCCAAAACTCCGACAAGCCATTCGTTCCAAACAGTTGATGCAGATCACCCTTGGCTCCGAAACACTGCGTTTGCGGCCTTTGGCGCTGGACTATTGGGGGCGGCTGTGGACCCTGGCCGCCTGGGATGAAAGCGCGCAGGATTTTATCACCCTCAGGGTAGATAAAATAACGCGGCTTGATGCCATGCCGGCCGTATTTGTCGATGAGCCAGGCAAATCCTTAGTCGATTATCTAGCCTGGAACAAACATCCCGACCGCTCGCGACATCGGTCGTAACCACGTTTGCGCTTTATGCAGAGCGGGGAAAGACGTAGCAATTCTTGCGTGGCGCTAGCAGCCAAAATAACGTATCCGGCTTTGGCAAAAACACAGAGGGAACCGAAGCGGTCAGCACGGCGCCCTGCTCAAGCTTGAAGTCAACCAATGAATTTTGCCCCAAAAATCGTGACCGCAGCACCCGGGCACGGGCCGCATGGCCCATTGCATCAGTCGGGTTCGGCCCCTGACCGGCGCGGTCGAAATCAATACGAATATGTTGCGGGCGGATCACAATGTCCAAAATCGTGCCATCTGCATGACCGGGCGCGAAGAATTCACCAAAAGGTGTTTCGGCCAATGCTCCCTTAACTTTACCAGTCATGACATTGATATCACTAAAAAATGAAGCTGAATCTTTATCGACTGGTGAATTGTAGATCGTATAGGGTGCGCCTTTTTGTACAATTTTGCCATCTCGCATCAGGGCAATCTCATCGGCCATTTTCATCGCCTCACCGGGGTCATGCGTCACCATCAAAACAGCCGTACCCGCTTCGCGCAAAACCTCGAGGGTCTCATCACGGATTTCATCGCGCAGGCGATCATCTAGGCCGGAAAACGGCTCATCTAGCAGCATGATTCTTGGTCCCGGCGCCACCGCGCGTGCCAAAGCAACCCGCTGCTGCTCACCGCCAGACAGTTCATGCGGCATCTGAGCGCCATAGCCGGCCAGGTCAACCCGCTCCAATAGCTCGTCCGCCCGCGCCCGACGGATAGATTTTGCCCCTTTCAAGCCGAAAGCGACATTTTCCCAGACCGATAAATGAGGAAAAAGGGCGAAATCTTGGAACATCATGCCGATATTGCGCAGCTCTGGCGGCTGCGAGCGCGCGCCATCACAGATCAAAGCGCCATCTATGAACACTTCACCGCTGTCCTGCCGCTCAACCCCCGCCACAATGCGCAAAGTGGTCGATTTTCCACACCCCGATGGGCCCAGCAAGCAGGTCACCTGCCCCGGCTCAAGCCGCAGGCTGACATCATCCACCGCAGATTGACCGGCAAAGCGGCGCGACAAGTTTCGGATTTCAAGTCTCGGATTCGACAACAGCAGCGCCCAACTGACAAAAACACTCAAGCTTATGTATGTGGCATGCGGTGATTTAGCAACAGCTGGCCTCTGCGGCATCCGCCTCAAATGGGGAGGCCGCGCCACAACCCTCGAAAATGCCGTAATGGGTTTTAAAACTACCTATAAAGTCAAAATGCGCCGCAAACCGCGTTTGAGCCAGCATTGTCCAAGTGTTGCCACAGACCGGAAAAACCTTGCCCGTTTCGATCCAATGGTGCCCATCTAAAGGCAAACCTTGGGGGCAATTCTCAATTGTTCCCTTATAGATCACCGCCTGCCCGTAGTCCTCGCAATCACTTTCCAAATTGGCCAATTTCCATAAACGATACGTGGCAGAGGTAAATTTCAGCGGCGCAACCGCGGGTTCCAGAAGGGGATTTTCGATCGTGATCGGGCGATGGGTTACCAAACGCGGATCTGTGAAGCCCGCAGTCTTGGCAAACTTTAGAAAATCATTCCAATACAGCGCTCCAGACAGGCATTCGCCGTAAAGCACTTCGTTGCGCGCCATTGCCTCTGGCACGCGGCGATCGGCATAAACATCCGAAAAATACATCTCGCCACCGGGTTTCAGCAAACTATAGGCTCCGCGCAATACCGCTTGCTTATCTGTCGCAAGATTAACCACGCAATTGGAAACAATCACATCAAACGATTGAGGATCAAACGGCAAATCTTCTAGCGATTCAATATAACCTTTATGAAACGCAACATTTGACGCGCTGTAGCCAAATGCCTCCCGATGATATTCTTGAAAGCTGAGGGCCACATCAAGCTGCTCATCGGTCATATCAACACCGACCACAAAGCCCTCTTCACCCACCATTTGTGACAGCGCATAGACATCTCGGCCCGCGCCACAGCCAAGATCTAAAACCCGCGCGCCCTTGAGTGCCTCCGGCGCAATCAAGCCACAACCATAGTAGCGCATCAGCACTTCATCATGCAGATGCGACAGTATTTTCTTCAACCAAATGGGCATTTCTGCTGGCTCACAGCAAGCATTGGTTTGAAGATCAGCAGAAGACTGCAAGGTTTTGCCGTAATACTCTTGCACGTTTTCATGTTTCATCGCTGAGGCCTTCACCATATTTCGCTTCAATCAACCGCCGCAGAGTTCCTGCGGCGCATTCCGGCATTACCTTCGAACATTCACTTGGAGAACAAAAGCTCTACACGGCAAAATCTCGTTAAATTGTGGCGTTGGTCGCGCCACCATCAAGCAAAATATTCTGCCCCACCATAAAGCCCGCGTGTTGCGAGCATAAAAATGCACAGGCCGCGCCAAATTCTTCAGATGTGCCATAACGGCGGGCAGGAATCGTGGCCTGGCGTTGGCTTTGCGCCTGCGCCATGGTGATGCCTTGAGCCTTCATGATACCACTATCGAGCGAGACCGCCCGGTCCGTGGCGTGGATGCCGGGCAACAGATTGTTAATCGTAACGCCATGTTCGGCCACTTGCCGCGCCGTTCCCGCGACATAGCCGGTCAAGCCCGTGCGCGCAGCATTGGACAGGCCCAGAGCCGCGATGGGCGCTTTGACCGACTGGCTGGTGATATTCACCACCCGGCCCCAGCCGCGCGCCATCATCGCGGGCAGGCAGGCTCTCATAAGGGCAATTGGGGTCAACATATTGGCGTCGAGGGCCGCGATAAAATCAGCACGTTCCCAATCGGACCATAGCCCGGGCGGCGGCCCTCCAGCATTGGTCACCAAAATATCCACATCACCGGCAGCGCTCAGCAATATCTCCTGCCCCGCGGGCGTTGTGACATCACAGGCCACTTCTGTGACCGACACCTCATAGGTAGAGCGAATCGCAGCGGCAGTGGCGGCCAAAACATCGGCATTCCGCCCGTTGACCACCAGATGCACCCCTTCACCGGCCAAAGCCTCAGCACAGCCCTTCCCAAGACCTTTCGAAGAGGCACATACCAGAGCTTTCTTGCCAGAAATTCCCATATCCATTGTCTATTTCCTCGTTAAGTATTCACAAAGGCTAGCATTTAGGAGGGTCGTATGACACCAGCCCTTTTCAAAAAATATATGCGAATTTAACAAAAAAGTTACCAAAGCGTAAATTTGAGTTAGCATATATAAAACTTTCCTCACATATGTGGGGACATTATCCTTTAGTAGAATGTTTATACCTAAATAATTTCAAATAATGGCACAGGTACAAGACTTCACACTTTATACGAGTGGGCAGCTCGCCGCGGTGCAAGGGCTAATTATGGCGATCCCTTGTCCCATAAGGCAGATCTATATCTCGACGATATCTATCGTCTCAAGGCAAAAGCCCAACCCACATGATTGACTTTGCAAGAGGACGCTTCAGGTCAGAGGTTTCGTGTGGCGCCGCATAGCGCCATTGGTGCAATCGGCGCGGCAGTCTATCTGGACTGTAAAATCACACTCATGTCAGATGTTGGGCAGGCTTTTGACGCTCTGATCTCTATAGAAGTTGAACTTGGAAAAATTAAACAAGTCTATCTATCTGCATTCAGCGCCATGCGGCCCGATACAGACTATCGACTGATTGGCATTGAGTCCCAGGTTAATCCAGGCAAATTGGCCGAGCTGAGCGATCCAATTTTCTATCCCGGCAGGCAAATCACCCTAGCTGACGGGCGCCTATGCGCTGTCGAGGATCTCAAACCCGGGCAAAAGCTTCTCAGTCAGGACTTCGCAGAGCAAAACGTGACATGCATTGAGATAAAAACCCAACGCACGCAGGGCAAGAACCGTCCCATATGGATCTCAGAATCCTACTTTGGCACCGATCGCGATCTCATCATAAGCGCAGAGCACCGCATATTATATCCCCAAACCGATGGCAGCCACCGGGAACAGTTCATCAAAGCAATGCATTTGTACAATGGCACAACAATAGATTGGCTGGAGGCTGGTTTTGTGGAAAGCGTTCAAATACGTTTGCCACAGAGCATTTGATTTTTGCCAATGGCATTGCAGTGCAATCTCACATGCGCGGCGAAGATCAAACCAGCGAGCCATCCGAAAGATTGCCGCGGGCTGTGCAATCCTCATCTCACCCCGCAAAATCCAGCCGGCGCGCACTGTATTTGCCTAGAGGCCTACCTTATGAGAACGTCGACTAGAGCTGGCCACTCAAAAAAATCGCCCATGCCACTTGTGTGAGACAGGATTTCTTGCCAATGGCATCATCCCAACCTATATGCGGCTCATGTTAGACAACCGCCCCACACTTCCGCCAGAAATTGCCCGCCGGCGCACCTTTGCCATTATCAGCCACCCTGATGCCGGTAAGACCACTTTGACGGAAAAATTTCTGCTTTACGGCGGCGCCATTCAAATGGCCGGGCAAGTACGCGCCAAGGGCGAGGCCCGAAGAACGCGCTCAGATTTCATGAAAATGGAGCAGGATCGGGGCATCTCAGTCTCCGCCTCTGCCATGTCATTTGACTTCAAGGCCTATCGGTTCAATCTAGTCGATACGCCGGGTCACTCGGATTTTTCAGAAGATACCTACCGTACCCTCACAGCGGTTGACGCGGCTGTAATGGTCATTGACGGCGCTAAGGGCGTTGAGAGCCAGACGCAAAAGCTGTTCGAAGTCTGCCGCATGCGCGATTTGCCGATTTTAACATTTTGTAACAAAATGGACCGCGAAAGCCGTGATACATTTGAGATCATAGATGAGATCCAACAAAATCTTGCGATTGATGTCACGCCCGCCTCTTGGCCGATTGGACGTGGCCGAGAATTCATTGGCACCTACGATCTGCTGCGCGACCAATTGGAGCTTATGGATAGGGCTGATCGCAATAGAGTGTCTGGATCTATAAAAATCAATGGATTGGACGATCCAGCCCTGGCAGAACATGTGCCTACAGACCTTCTTGAAGTGTTTCTTGAAGAAATTGAAATGGCCAAAGAGCTGTTGCCTAAAATGGATCATCAGGCGCTACTGGATGGCACTTTAACCCCGATTTGGTTCGGTTCGGCCATCAATTCCTTTGGGGTGCAAGAATTGATGCAAGGCATCGCTGATTTTGGCCCCGAGCCACAGCCGCAAAGGGCAGAACCGCGTTTTCTCGCCCCGGAAGAGCTCAAAGTGGCGGGGTTTGTGTTCAAAGTGCAGGCCAATATGGACCCCAAACACCGTGATCGCGTCGCCTTCGTACGCTTGGCCTCCGGGCATTTCAAACGGGGAATGAAATTGACACATGTGCGCAGTAAGAAGCAGATGTCGATTTCCAACCCGGTCCTCTTTCTTGCTGCCGACCGCGAACTTGCCGAGGAGGCTTGGGCGGGAGACATCATTGGCATTCCGAACCATGGACAATTGCGCATTGGCGACACGCTGACAGAAGGGGAAACGCTCCGGGTGACTGGCATTCCGAGTTTTGCACCAGAATTGCTGCAATCTGTCCGCGCAGGCGATCCGCTTAAAGCCAAACATTTGGAAAAAGCCCTCATGCAATTTGCCGAAGAAGGTGCGGCCAAGGTTTTCAAACCGATGATTGGATCAGGCTTTATTGTCGGAGTAGTGGGAGCCTTACAATTTGAGGTGCTGGCCAGCCGCATTGAGCTTGAATACGGGCTTCCGGTGAGGATGGAGCCCAGTCAATTTACCTCGGCCCGCTGGGTCTCAGGGCCGCTGGACAAGATCGACGCCTTCGCACAGGCCAACAAGCAACATATGGCGCGAGACAATGACGACGACATGGTGTTTTTGACCCGGCTGCAATGGGACATTGACCGCGTGGGGCGGGATTACCCCGATGTTGCACTGACCGCGACGAAAGAAATGATGGTTTAAAAGCCCGTTCTCGGCAATGGCCATGCCTGTTTGCGGGTTTGACCTATGGCAGATTACCGCCTATACGGGCTGAGTTGGCATGCGGCCAACCCTGCGATGGACGTGAATTACCTGCGTCCAACACTCGTCGTGAAAATCTCTATTCACGACATATCTTGATGGATGTACATGATAAAATTCACTGACCTAAATTTGGACGCTAAAGTCCTTAAAGCCATTGCCGAAGCTGGTTATGACACCCCCACTCCCATTCAAGCCGGGGCCATCCCTCCAGCGCTCGAGTGTAAAGATGTCCTAGGCATCGCGCAGACCGGAACAGGCAAGACCGCCAGCTTCACCCTTCCCATGATCACTTTGCTCGGCCGCGGTCGCGCCCGTGCGCGCATGCCGCGCAGCCTGGTGCTTTGCCCCACTCGCGAATTGGCCGCACAGGTGGCCGAAAATTTCGATACCTACACAAAATACAGCAAACTGACCAAGGCTCTGCTGATTGGCGGTGTGAGCTTCAAAGAACAAGACAAGCTGATTGACCGAGGTGTCGACGTATTGATTGCAACACCCGGGCGGCTGCTCGATCACGTTGAACGCGGCAAATTGCTTTTGACCGGCGTCCAAATCATGGTGGTGGATGAGGCGGATAGAATGCTTGATATGGGATTCATTCCAGATATTGAACGGATCTTCAAACTCACCCCCTTCACCCGGCAAACCTTGTTTTTTAGCGCGACCATGGCGCCAGAGATTGAGCGCATCACAAATATGTTTCTCTCAGCACCCGCCAAAATTGAGGTGGCACGCGCGGCGACCACGTCCGATACAATCACCCAATCGGTCATTATGTTCAAAGCCAGCCGCAAGGATCGTGAAGGTACTGAAAAACGCGCGCTCTTACGCGGTATGATTGAGAGCGAAGCGGAAAATTGCAGCAACGCCATTATCTTTTGCAATCGCAAAATGGACGTGGATGTGGTGGCCAAATCCATGCAAAAATACGGCCTTGATGCAGCACCTATACATGGTGATTTAGATCAATCCAAACGCATGGAAACTTTGGACAATTTCCGATCTGGCGCGCTGCGATTCTTGGTGGCCTCAGATGTGGCGGCGCGTGGGCTGGATGTGCCTAATGTGAGCCATGTCTTCAACTACGACGTGCCCAGCCATGCGGAAGACTATGTACACCGAATCGGTCGCACAGGCCGCGCGGGCAAGTCTGGCACGGCCATGATGATCTGTAGCCCGCGAGATGAAAAGAATTTTGCCGCCATCGAAGAGCTGGTGAAAATGGAAATCCCGCGGATGAAGCATGCAAAATCTGGCCAGACTGCCGAGGTCGAAACGGTTTCAGAAGCCAGCGTAGAAAAAAAACCGGTTCGACGCAGTCGCGCCGCAAGATCAAAGCAATCAAATGTACAAGAGCCGCCGGAGGCGCAAGCACTGCCTGCTGCCGTCGACACGGCAGCAGATTCCGCGCCCGCAGTCGTAGACACGGCCGAGGAGAACACGCAGCCCCGCAATCCTGCACGCGAGCAAACCTCAAACCGGCGCGGCGGCCGTGGACGCGGCCGCAACCGTGATGCTGAGCCCCGCGACAATCGTCGTGGTGGGGCCACTTGGGACGCCACAATGCCCAATTTCATTGCAAAAAGTTTTACAGAGCGTTTGGTAGCAGAGGGCAGAGACCCATCAGCGGCCAATGATACGCCTGAGGGCAAAGAACTGCCAAGCATTGCGGGCGGCGCTCAAGATCTCAGCCTGACCCAGGCGCCTCAGGACACCTTAGCTGCTCAGGAAGACTTTGCATAAAACCTTTTCTGCGGATCTGGGCGGTCTGCCCGGACGAGCCGATAAGCCGGAAAAAGCAGCCCGGCGCTCATGCCGGGCGTGCTTTTAACGCGTTTTGGTTATGACAAACGGCTGATCACAACGGTGACCTCTGGCTTTTTACCAATCTCAGACTGCGCAGATTGCCGTGCAATACGGCACAGCTCATCTTCAAGTTTCTTATCATCACGCAGAGTTTTGCGGCCCGCGCGCATCATAAATTGGTTCAAATCTTCTTCCAGAACTTCAGCCAAGCCCGCTCGGCTGCTGCCGATTTCTGGCAGGCCTTTAATTTCACACCAAGGTTCACCCAAAGGACCGTCATCATCCAATATCACACTCACCATGACATGACCGTTGAGCGACATGCGAATACGGTCACGCACCACCCCGTCTAATGCGCCAATTTGCACAGATCCATCAATATAGGTGCGACCAGTCTCAACGAACTCCTCAACAGTGGGCGCATTGCCGGAAAGGTTAATCACCGTACCATCCACCGCGACAACCGATTGTATCCCCTTGGCCTTAGCCAAATTCGCATGAGCACGCAGATGGCGGTGTTCGCCATGCATCGGCACCATAATCTGCGGCTGCATCAAAGCATGCATGGCTTCAAGATCCGGGCGGTTGGCATGGCCAGACACATGATAGGCGCCCAAGGCATCATCCACAACATCCACACCAATTTCAGACAGTTGGTTGATAATCTTAATCACGCCACGCTCATTGCCCGGAATGGTTTTTGACGAAAATAGGAACAGATCCCCTTCCTTGAGCTTATGCCCGCGATATTTGCCATTGGCCAATTGCGCAGAGGCTGCGCGCCGCTCACCCTGGCTGCCTGTGACCAAGAACATCAGATTGCCGCGCGGCACATCCAAAGCTTCCTCTGGGCTAATCACCGGAGGAAAATCTGACAATACGCCGGTCTCAAGCGCCGCTTCTACCATTTTGTTCATCGCCCGCCCCATAAGGCAGACCGAGCGCCCCGCGCGGCGGGCCGCTTCTGCCAAGGTTTTGACCCTCGCGACATTGCTGGCAAAGGTGGTGGCCACAACCAATTGATCGGCAGATGCCACCAATTGCGTAATATTGTCCCCCAAACTCGCCTCAGACCGCCCTGGGTTTAGAGAAAAGACATTGGTACTATCACAGACCAAAGCCTTGACTCCGGGTTTGGCAATCTCGCCCCAAAGGACAGGATCCCAGCCTTCACCAACCAAGGGCGTCTCGTCCAGCTTGAAATCCCCCGTATGCACAACCCGCCCCTCTGGCGTATCAATCACCAAACCCGAACTTTCAGGAATAGAGTGGCTAATGGGCAGGAAACCAATTTTAAACGGCCCCAATGTCACTTGATCTGGCCAAGCGGCCATGACCGTCACCGCATTGGCGGCAACCCCGTGCTCTTCCAATTTGCGACGAGCAATATTGGCGGTAAAAGCGCGGCAGTAAATTGGCGCGCCCAAACGGGCATAGGTATGGCCAACGGCTCCAACATGATCTTCATGCGCATGGGTGATGAACACTCCATCAATACGGTCTTTGCGTGCCTCTAGCCAGGCAATGTCAGGAATAATCAAATCAACCCCAGGTGACCCGTCCATATCAGGAAAGGTCACACCAAGATCAACGACAATCAGGCGCTCTTTGTCTCGCGGCCCGTAACCATAGACATAGCAATTCATTCCCACCTCCCCGGCGCCGCCGAGAGGGAGATACATTAAACGTTGTTGGCTCATCCAATTTCCTTATTGAATTGATGGATCACGGTGAGACCGTGCATTGTAAGCTCATCTTCGAACGCATCGAAAAGATGGGCTGAGTGTTGAAACAGCGGCGCAAGGCCACCGGTCGAAATGACTTTCATCGGTTTGCCATGTTCAGCTTTGATCTGGTCGCAGATCTCACGCACGAGGCCAACATAGCCCCAGAACACGCCCGATTGCATGCAGGCCACCGTATTGGTGCCAATCACGCGCTGGGGTTTTGAAATATCCACATGTGGCAAAGCGGCCGCGGCTTGATGCAATGCTTCGAGGCTAAGGTTGACGCCCGGCGCAATAGAACCACCGACATAGGCACCATCGCTGTCGACCACATCGAAGGTGGTGGCTGTACCAAAATCCACGATGATAAGGTCGCCACCAAACAGATCATGCCCAGCGACGGAATTGACCAGCCGATCCGGTCCAACGGCTGTGCCTGCATCGACACGCACAGAAATCGGAAGCCGGCAATCCGTACGCCCGACCACCAGCGGCCGCGTGCCGAAATACTTATCCGCCAGAACCCTCAGGTTAAACACAACCCGAGGAACCGTCGAGGAAATCACCATCTCATCAATATCGCCAGCGATACCATCCAGGGTCATCAACGTATTGAGCCAGACAAAATACTGATCCGCTGTGCGTTTATGGGAAGAGGCAATCCGCCAATTGGCGATGAACTGCGTGCCATCCCAAATCGAGAACACAGTATTGGTATTTCCGCAGTCAATCGCGAGTAGCATTTGGATAGGCCCTAAAAATAGATATCAGCGGCTGGTATGACCCTCTTGCCGCCTGCCGTCAACAGCAGCAAATTGCCCTGGGCATCCAGCCCTTCAAAACGGCCAGTTATCTCCTCTCGCCCGGTGCGGGCGGTAATATCCTCACCCAAACGAGCCGCATGGGCGGTCCATTCGGCGCGAACCTCACAGAAGCCTTGCTGCTGCAAAACTTCATCTACCGCTGAAAATTCCACCGCAAGGATCGCAAGAAACTCTTCCGGGGCTGGGCTTTGGCCTGTCACATCCGCCACGCCGATCGGCTGAAAACTTGCATGCGCAACATCGCGAGGCGCATGGCCAAGGTTGACACCAATCCCGATGGTTAAGCGATCAACCAGCTGGCCAGACCCGACAGATTCAAGCAAGATCCCAGCGACCTTCCCGCCATTAAGCAAAACATCATTTGGCCATTTTTGAGCCAAGGCCCCCGCCTCCACTACGCGAGACAAGGCCCGCCGCAGGGCGCAGGCCGCAACGAAAGAGCGCTGCGCCGCCTGAGCGGGGGGGCAAAAGGGCTGCATGACCAAACTGGCAGCAAAGGCCCCGGCTGGGCTCAACCAACTGCGTCCCTGCCGTCCGCGGGCTTGAGTCTGCCTGGCCGCCAAAATCCAATGCGGGAAACCCTGCGCCCCATCATAACTGCGAGCCAAATCCATAGTGGATCGCGCCTGCGCATAAAAACTGGCGCTGACGCCAGGGGGCAAATTAATTTGCAAGAGACCCCGCCGCCACCTGCGCCAAAGGCTCAATGCCAAACAGGCTAAAGGCCGCACCTAAGGTGATCACAGCGGTGGACGCCACCAAGATCACAGTCAACCGACGCGGCGTCTGGGTATCAAGTGGCTCGCTCTCCGCACCAAAATACATGAAATAAACGATGCGAATATAATAATAGGCACCAATCACAGAGGCCACCACCCCGGCTATGGCGAGCCAAGCCATATTGGCCTCATAAGCGGCGCGCAGCACATAGAATTTGCCAAAGAACCCGATCATGGGCGGGACTCCAGCCATAGAGAACATTATGAACACCACACAGAGCGCTTTCAAAGCCTGACCTTTTGACAGCATGCTGAGGGAGGCAATATCACTCACAGGTCGACCATCACGCTCCATAGAGAGGATCAAGGCAAACATGCCGATGTTCATAGAGATATAAATCGCCATATAGATCAACATGGCTTGAACGCCGAACACCGTGCCCGCGGCCAGACCCATCAAAGCAAAGCCCATATGCGCGATTGAAGAATATGCCATCAGACGTTTAATGTCTTTTTGCCCAATCGCTGCCACTGCACCAAGAAACATTGAAAAGACCGATAGGACTGCCACAACCTGTTGCCAATCTGCGGTCACGCCGCCGAAAGCATCATGCACAACACGGGCAAACAGGCCCATAGCCGCCATCTTTGGCGCCGTGGCAAAAAAGGCTGTGACAGGGGTTGGCGCGCCTTCATAGACATCTGGCGCCCACATGTGAAAAGGCGCGGCAGAAACCTTGAAGCCCATGCCGGCAATGACAAAGACTAAGCCCAACAGCAATCCAATGGACAAATCCCCATTGCCGGTTGCGGCCGAAATACCGGAAAACCCGACCGTGCCGGCGAACCCATAGACCAAAGAGGTGCCATAAAGCAGCAGACCAGACGACAAAGCGCCCAGCACAAAATACTTCAAACCGGCTTCGGTCGATTTGGCACTGTCGCGGCGGAAGGCTGCGACCACATAGAGGGCCAAAGATTGCAGCTCGAGCCCCATATAGAGGGTCAAAAGGCTGCCCGCAGAGACCATCACCATCATGCCCACAACTGACAGAGCCACCAAAAGCGGGTATTCAAACTTCAGCATATCATGTTTGGCCGCGTAATCTTGGCCCATCACCAGAACCAAAGCCGCGGATAGTAAAATCACAATTTTGCAAAATCGCGCGAAACTATCGTCGATGAACATCCCACCAAATGAGGCTGTACCCGCCGGCGTGCCCATCGCCAGCACCAATGCCAGAAGCATAAACGAACCGCTGGTCAGCCAGACCGAGAGCGCGGCGTGCCGATCCTTGCCCGTATAAACGAAAACAACCAAAGCCAGCATCGCATAGAGCGACAGAAGAACCTCAGGTAGAACAGTCGTGAAATCAGAAGCGATCATGTTCCAAAATTCCCCTTTAATGGGACGCAGTGGATGCGGCCGAACTCACAACTCCGTGAGCGGCCACATTGCTGTGATAGGTTTCAACCAAAGCCGCAACCGACGGCCCAATGATGTCAAGAATAAGCGCTGGATAAACGCCCAAGATCAACGTCATCGCCACAAGAGGGGCGAAGATCATCTTCTCACGCGGTGCCATATCGGTAATGGATTTCAAGCTCTCTTTGATCAGATCCCCCAAAACCACGCGGCGATACAGCCACAGCGCATAGGCCGCCGACAAGATCACACCAGAGGCCGCGAATAGCGCCACCCAGGTGTTGACCTGAAAGATGCCCATCAAAGTGAGGAATTCGCCAACAAACCCAGATGTGCCGGGGAGGCCAACATTGGCCATGGTGAAAAACATAAAGATCAATGCATAGCTGGGCATCCGATTTACCAAGCCGCCATAGGCGTCAATCTCGCGGGTATGCATCCGGTCATAAATCACCCCCACACAGAGAAACAACGCACCGGAGATAAAGCCGTGACTCAGCATCTGAAATATCGCGCCATCAATCCCTTGCTGATTGGCCGCAAATATCCCCATGGTGACATAGCCCATATGCGCCACCGAGGAATAGGCGATCAGTTTTTTCATATCTTGTTGCGCCAATGCGACCAGAGAGGTGTAGACAATCGCGATGGCCGACATCCAAAACACCAAAGGCGCCAGTAGGTCAGAGGCCACAGGGAACATCGGCAAGGAGAACCGCAGGAACCCGTAGCCTCCCATTTTCAACAAGATTGCCGCCAGGACCACTGAGCCGGCCGTCGGCGCTTGCACATGGGCATCTGGCAACCAGGTATGCACCGGCCACATCGGCATTTTCACCGCAAATGAGGCGAAGAAAGCCAGCCACATGAGCGTTTGCGCCCCGCCAATAATGTGAAAACCCGCCACGGACAGCGTGTCAGATCCAAAATTATGGCTCAAGAGCACAACCATATCGGTAGTTCCAGCATCAGCGAACATGGCCACCATGGCCACGAGCATCAGAACAGAGCCCAAAAATGTGTAGAGAAAGAACTTGAAGGACGCATAAATCCGCTCTTTTCCGCCCCAAATTCCGATAATCAAAAACATTGGGATCAAACAGGCCTCAAAAAACATGTAAAACAGCACCAGATCCAGAGCGCAGAACACCCCGATCATCAGGCTTTCAAGCACCAAAAAGGCGATCATGTATTCTTTAAGACGATGGGTGACGTTCCAAGAGGCTGCAATGACCAGGGGCATCGTGAATGTTGTGAGTAAAACAAACAGAAGGCTGATCCCATCGACCCCCATCTTATACTGCATACCCAAGAGCCAGCTGCGCTCTTCGACAAATTGAAAGCTCGTATCATTTGGCTCAAAACCTGACAGCAGCATAAGCGAGGCCAGAAACGTAAATCCGGTCGCGGCCAGCGCTAGATTTTTCACATTACTTTGCGAGGCCTCACTATCACCGCGCGCCAAAAGCGCCAAGATGATCGCTGCGACCAAAGGAATAAATGTAATTAGGCTAAGAAGGTTGCTCATTATTTACCTCCTGCGATGGACACCCAAGTGACCAAAGCTGCGATTCCGATGACCATGCCGAAAGCATAGGTGAAAATATAACCCGACTGCATGCGGCCAGCCCATTTGGTGAAAAATGGGATGATCCCCATGGCCAGACCGTTAATGCCGCCATCAATGATTTTACCATCTCCGATTTTCCACAAGCACCGCCCCAACCATTGCCCCGGGCGTACGAGAAGCGCGTCGTAGATTTCATCAAAATACCATTTGTTGAGTAGGAAACGGTAGAGCACAGGATTGCTCTCAGCCACGCGGCGTGGCAGGTCAAGCTTGGTCATATAGAATGCCCAAGCCCCCAAAAAGCCCAATATCATCGCGATAAATGGAGATAATTTAACCAACCAATGGACGTGATGCGCATCGTCCAGCACGGTGTTGCTTGGCGCCATATAAATCGCGCCGCGGCCCAGCTTGTCCTCAGCGCTGTCGTGCCCCGTATCATGACCGGCCGCATCATCGCTTTCAGTACTGGCTGTGGCGGCATGGGCTGGCGCAATCAGATGAAACCCACCCTCAGCATGGTCAGCGTCATGACCGGAATTTGCCTCAACAATGCCGAAGAAGACTTCCACCTTATGATGATCTCCAAAAAACGGCTTGTAAAAGACCATGCCAGAGAAGATCGCCCCAACCGCCAGCACCGCAAGGGGCACCAACATAACCTTAGGGCTTTCATGGGCATGCTCATGGGTATGTGTGTCGCCACGCGCCGCGCCAAAGAAGGTCAGGAACATCAAGCGCCAGCTATAAAAACTGGTGAACATCGCCGCGATAACCAACATCCAGAAGGCATAGCCTCCCATTGTTCCTGCGTAGGCACTCTCAATCACCGCATCCTTCGACAGGAACCCGGCAAATCCGTAATGCGTGAGCGGAATACCCACACCCGTAATCGCCAGCGTCCCAATCATCATGGCCCAGAACGTATAGGGCAGCTTTTTGCGCAAACCACCATAATTGCGCATATCTTGCTCGTGATGCATGCCGTGAATGACCGAACCGGCACCCAAAAACAGCATCGCTTTAAAGAAGGCATGGGTCAAAAGATGGAACATCGCCACGGAATAGACACCCAGGCCCGCAGCCACGAACATATAGCCCAGCTGTGAGCAGGTTGAATAGGCAATCACCCGTTTGATGTCATTTTGGACAAGACCGACAGTCGCTGCAAAGAAGGCCGTTGAAGCGCCCAGAAAGACGACAAAACTCATCGTATCGGGTGCAAATTCCATAATGGGAGACATGCGGCAAACCAGAAACACCCCGGCTGTGACCATAGTCGCCGCGTGGATCAAGGCAGACACAGGCGTAGGGCCTTCCATCGCATCGGGCAACCAGGTGTGCAGGATAAGCTGTGCCGATTTGCCCATCGCGCCGACGAATAGCAGGAAGGCAATCAAATTCGCCGCGTTCCATTCACGCCACAAAAAGTGCAACTCCATCGTCGCCAATTGCGGGCCGATCAGAAAGATATCCTCAAACTTGATGCTATCGGCCACAAGATAAAGGCCAAAGATGCCTAGCAAAAATCCGAAATCACCAACCCGGTTGACCACGAAAGCTTTGATTGCAGCCGCCCCAGCGCTTTGTTTGCGGATATAAAACCCAATCAACAAATAAGAGGCCACGCCGACCCCTTCCCAGCCAAAGAACAGTTGCAACAGGTTGTCTGAGGTCACCAGCATCAACATGGCAAAAGTGAAAAACGACAGATAGGCAAAGAACCGCGGGCGATAACTTTCGCCATCGCGGAAATGATCGTCATGAGCCATATAGCCCATGGAATAAAGATGCACCAAGGCCGAGACGGTGGTGATCACAATCAACATGATCGTCGTGAGACGGTCCATGCGAATGGCCCAATCGGTCGACAGGGTTCCGCTCTCAATCCAGCGCAGAATATGGATGCTTTCAGTCTGTCCGTCAAAGCTAAGGAACAAAGCCCAAGACAAGATCGCCGAAAGAAACAACAGAGCGGTGGTCAAAACCTGCGCTGCTTTATCGCCAATAACCCCATGACCGAAGCCTGCAATCAGAGCCCCCACCAATGGGGCAAAAAGGAGTATAGTTTCCATAACGCCTTACCCTTTCATTACGTTAACGTCTTCAACGTCAATCGAGCCTTTGTTACGGAAGAAACAAACCAAAATCGCCAAACCAATTGCAGCTTCAGCGGCCGCCACGGTCAATACAAACAGAGTGAAAATCTGCCCAACGTAGTCACCAAGAAAGGCTGAAAAAGCAACAAAGTTGATATTCACGCTCAGAAGCATCAATTCGATACTCATCAACAAGATGATGATATTTTTGCGGTTCAGAAACAGCCCGAAGATTCCAATCACAAACAGGGCCGCCGCGACGGCCAGATAATGTTCAAGTCCGATCATAGTCCCTGCCCCGGTTTTACATCTTTCAATTCCATAGCTTTGGCTGGATCACGCATCATCTGCGCAACCACGTCTTGACGCTTGACGTCAACCCGATGGCGCAGCGTCAAGACAATCGCCCCAATCATAGCCACCAAAAGAACCAGTCCAGCCAGTTGGAAAATCAAAATATAGTCATCATATAATATGACACCCAGCTCGCCTGTATTGGTGCCAGAGCCAAATTGCGCGGCCAAACGCCCCTCGTAACCTACCGAATAGTCCCAAACGCCGAACGCAAACATCAGCTGTATCAATACGATTACACCGATCACCAAACCCAGCGGCAGATATTTCGCCATCTCCGCTTTCAATTCCGCAAAATCCACATCAAGCATCATCACAACAAAGAGGAACAATACCGCAACGGCCCCGACGTAGACGATGATCAGCAGCATGGCCACAAACTCCGCCCCCAGCAGAACAAAGAGGCCCGCGGCCGAGAGAAACGCCAAAATCAGCCACAAAACCGAATGCACCGGGTTGCGCGCCACGACCGTGAAAATGCCCCCGATCAGAGTAGACATTGAAAATGCGTAAAACGCGAGTTCCGCGATACCCATCGTAATTCCTTCCCTTAGCCGCTAGCGATATGGTGCGTCGAGTTCAAGATTGCGGGCAATCTCTGCTTCCCAACGGTCGCCATTTTCTAACAGTTTGGATTTATCGTAAAATAACTCTTCGCGCGTCTCGGTTGAGAATTCAAAATTCGGCCCCTCAACAATCGCATCCACCGGGCAGGCCTCTTGGCAAAACCCGCAATAAATGCATTTCGTCATATCTATATCGTAACGGGTGGTGCGTCGGCTGCCATCGTCGCGCGGCTCGGCGTCAATCGTTATGGCCTGAGCCGGGCAGATCGCTTCGCAAAGTTTACAAGCAATGCAGCGTTCTTCCCCATTTGGATAGCGGCGCAAAGCATGTTCGCCGCGGAACCTCGGGCTTAAAGGCCCTTTTTCATGTGGGTAGTTTAATGTCGCCTTTGGCCGGAAAAAATATTTCATGCCCAATTTGAACGCAGCCCAAAAATCTTGCAGCAAGAAATATTTGACCCCACGGGTATAATCAATATTTGCCATTGGTTTAGCCTCCCACTGTCCAGCGGGCATAGACGCCCCAGAACCAACCGAATTTCGCTGCAAATGCCACAAAGACCACCCAGACCAAAGAGAAGGGCAGAAATACTTTCCAGCCTAACCGCATCAGCTGATCGTAGCGATACCGCGGCACCAGGGCCTTGACCATGGCAATCAGGAAAAAGAAGATTGCCATTTTCCCGACCATCCAGACAGGACCATCAGCGATGAAAGGCACAGGTGAAGCCCAGCCACCGAAAAACAACAAGGTGATCAGAGCGCACATTAAGAATATCGCAATATATTCACCCGCCATGAAGAGCAAAAACGGCGTCGACGAATATTCCACCTGATATCCCGCCACAAGCTCCGACTCTGCCTCAGGCAAATCGAAAGGCGGACGATTGGTTTCTGCCAAGGCGCTGATGAAAAACAAAAAGACCATTGGAAAATGGGGAATGAAATACCAGTTAAAAAAGCCCAAATCACCATTCTGCGCTGCTACAATTGCGCCGAAATTCATTGATCCGGTCGAAATAATCACCCCGATAATGATCAAGCCCATTGAGACCTCGTAG
>MDTG01227885.1_pt1 | contig 30085 bp, 24 predicted proteins | sample 811421 | NCBI WGS metagenome assembly MDTG01 (sample SAMN05326645, study PRJNA326480) | marine metagenome | isolation source: seawater | place: Pacific Ocean: South East | collected 2011 | reverse complement strand
GTATAAAGATAAAAAACCCTTGGATGGTGTACGTCTGACTGGCTGTTTACATATGACCATTCAAACTGCAGTTTTAATTGAAACTCTCAGTGATCTAGGAGCAGATATTCGCTGGTCTTCATGCAATATTTTTTCTACCCAAGATCATGCGGCAGCGGCTATTGCAGAAGCAGGTATTCCTGTATTTGCTTGGAAGGGTGAATCTGAGGAAGAGTATTGGTGGTGTGTAGAGAAAACTATCAATGGTCCTTATGGCTGGCAACCAAATATGATTCTAGATGATGGTGGTGACCTCACGATGCTACTACATGAAAAATATCCAGAAATTATGAAGAACGTAAAAGGATTATCTGAAGAGACAACAACAGGCGTTAAGCGTTTGTATGACATGATGAAGGACGGTTCACTTGCCTGCCCTGCTTTTAATGTAAATGACTCAGTAACAAAGTCTAAATTTGATAATTTGTATGGATGCCGAGAATCTCTTGTAGATGGAATCAAACGAGCAACTGATGTGATGATTGCTGGAAAAGTTGCAGTTGTCTGTGGTTACGGAGATGTAGGTAAAGGTTCCGCTCAGTCTCTAAAGGGCCTTGGAGCAACAGTTTGGGTTACTGAGGTAGATCCTATTTGCGCATTACAAGCTGCCATGGAAGGTTTCAGAGTTGTTAGATTTGATGAAATTTGCGAAGAAGTCGATATTGTTGTTACTGCAACTGGCAATTATCATATTGTTACTGGTGCGCAAATGGAACGAATGAAGAACCAAGCTATCATTTGTAATATTGGTCATTTTGATAATGAAATTGATGTTGCCTATCTAAAAAAATATGAGTGGGAAAATGTTAAACCACAAGTTGATCATATTATATTTCCTGATGGCAAAAGAATTATTTTGCTAGCGGAGGGTCGTCTTGTAAATCTTGGTTGTGCTACGGGGCATCCAAGTTTTGTAATGTCAGCATCATTTACAAATCAGGTACTTGCGCAGATAGAGCTTTGGAATAACAGTGAAAATTATAAAAACGAAGTTTATGTTTTACCAAAACATCTTGATGAAAAGGTTGCTCGATTACATTTAGATCGCATTGGCGCAAAAATTACCGAGATGTCTAAAGAGCAGGCTGACTATATTGGTGTTAAAAAATCTGGTCCATACAAGCCTGAGCAATATCGATATTAAGAAATTAATTAGTTAATTTAATTTTTCAAGGGACTATGTATGGGTCTGTTTAGTGATGCCCAAAAGTTCATTGCTGGAGGTGTAAATTCTCCAGTTCGTGCATTTAACGGTGTAGGTGGTGAACCGGTATTTATAAAGAAGGCTTCCGGTGCTTTTCTAGAAAGTGAAGATGGTCGTCAATTCATCGATTATGTCGGGTCATGGGGGCCAATGATTCTAGGTCACAGTCACCCGGATATAGTTAATGCTGTAATTGAAACTGCAAAAAAGGGGTTAAGTTTCGGCGCGCCTTGTGTGCTTGAAACTCGCATTGCAGAAAAAATTTGCAAACTTGTTCCCTCTATAGAAAAAGTTCGAATGGTAAGTTCTGGTACTGAAGCAACAATGAGCGCGATTAGACTTGCACGAGGCTTCTCAGGAAAAGATAAGATTATTAAATTTGAGGGTTGTTATCATGGGCACTCTGATTCTTTACTAATAAAAGCTGGATCTGGTGCTCTCACGTTAGGTGTCCCAAGCTCACCGGGTGTTCCAGCTGGCCTTGCAAAACATACCATTACTCTCCCCTTTAATGACATCAATGCTATTAAAAAAGCATTTAAGGAATTTGGAGAAAAGATTGCTTGCGTAATAATCGAACCCATAACTGGCAATATGAATATGATTACTCCGGTACCAGGTTTTCTTGAAAACCTTCGGGAGTTATGCACTTCTACAAAAACTATTCTTATTTTTGATGAAGTGATGACTGGATTTAGAGTGGCAAAAGGTGGAGCACAGTCGATTTACGAAATTACCCCTGACTTGACAACGCTTGGAAAAATTGTTGGCGGAGGTATGCCGGCAGCAGCTTTTGGAGGACGAGCTGATATCATGAATTGTTTAGCTCCAGATGGACCTGTTTACCAAGCTGGAACTCTCTCAGGTAATCCGGTTGCTATGGCCGCTGGTCTGGCGACTTTAGAGGCAATAGATCAAGTTGGATTTTACGAATCACTCAGTGTTAAAACAGAAAAATTAGTTAATGGTCTTAAATTAGCGGCTTCAGAAGCTGGCATTCCAATAGCCACTGAATGCAAAGGAGGTATGTTTGGAATATTTTTTACGAATATTCCATCAGTTTCTTCATTTGAGGAAGTTGCTTCCACTGACATTATGAGATTTAAAAAATTCTTTCATGGAATGCTCAACGAGGGCATTTACTTAGCACCTTCGGCATATGAAGCAGGTTTTGTTTCTGCAGCACATAGTGATCAAGACATTGATAAAACAATTAGAGCTGCAAAAAAAGTTTTTTTATCATTTTAAATCAAATTCATTGAATCTGGATAATTGTCTTATTGATTCCCTGATCTGCGAAAAGATTCTAATAATTTAACTATTTGTTTTAACCTTTCGGTTGTACTACTGCTTTCAAGACTGGCTTGCTTTTCAGTTAGATTAATTGGTAAAACCTCAAAGAAACGATGAGAAACCCACACCGCATCATCATAATGTCTGTCTAGCCCCTCATATAAAGGACCCAGCTCCTTTAATATATTCTTAAGTATTCCTGATAAAAATTTTAAATCAGGAGGTAAAGCGAAAGATTTTTCTTCTTCAATTAATTCAATCTTAGCTATATTTAAACCTTTAGCTTCGCGGTCACATGAAATCATACGAAATCGCTGACCGCCTCTTGCAGTTATACCGAGCAACCCATCACTACCTTGATGAAAATCATTTATTTTGGCGAGTGTTCCAACTTTATAAACTGAAGCTTTACTGACATTGAAATCATCCTGGACTAAAAGGACTCCAAATGGCCGATCTAATTTCATGCGTTCACTAACCATGTCAATATAACGTGTTTCAAAAATTCTAAGGGGTAACGGCCCATTTGGAAATAAAACTACATTGAGTGGAAATATAGGTATTTTCATTATTTTAGTGCTTATGAATTTAAATTGGTGGATCTTTGCAGAATTTTAGATAATTTTTGTCTTGCTGACCCAAAGCTTCCATTGCTCATAAATATAATTTGATCACCATTCCTTACTTCTTTAGACATACTGATAACTAGTTGATCATAATCAGTATGTATTTGTATTTTCTTACCGAAATATTCAAGTAAAAAATTTAAACTACAATTCATATCGTTTGGTTGATACAACCAGATCAAATCACCATCTCTTAGAGAATCTACAAGTTTGCTATTATGAATACCTAGTTTCATAGTATTTGATTTTGGTTCAACAGCAACTAAAACTCTACGACCCGGATTTCGTCGACACATAGAAGTTATTGATGTTTTAATTGATGTTGGGTGATGAGCAAAATCATCGTAAATATTTATATCTTCAATGCTAGAAGTGAGCTCCATCCTCCTCTTGACACCTTCAAATCGAGATAAGGATTTAACGGCATTTTCAAAATTGATACCAACTGATTCAACTGCAGCAATTGCGGCTAGTGCGTTTTCAAGATTATGCTTACCTCCCATTTGCCATTCAGTATCTACAGATAGTCCATTAGGATTTTTTATTTCAATATATTTTTCTAAATTATCATTAAATTTAGCAACCCAATCATTATTATTGTCAATTCCAAACTTTTGTATTGGTGTCCAACACCCCATATTAAGTAAACTTTGTAGATTCTCATCTGCGCCATTAGCAATAATATTTCCATTGGCAGGCATCATGCGAAGTAACTGATGAAATTGCCATTTGATATCATCCAAATTTTTATAGATATCAGCGTGATCATACTCAAGATTATTAAGTACTAAAGTTTGAGGTTTATAATGAACAAATTTTGCTCTTTTATCAAAGAAAGCAGTATCGTACTCATCGGCTTCAACAATAAAAAATTTAGACTTTCCGATGCGCGCTGAAATTCCAAAATTTAATGGAACTCCTCCAATTAAGAATCCAGGATTTAGGCCGGCATCCTCAAGAATCCAAGCAATCATGCTGGCAGTTGTAGTCTTGCCATGCGTGCCTGCAATAGCAATTACGTGGTAATCATTTAATACCCTACTTGCTAACCAATCAGGGCCAGATGAATATGAGTAATTATTATTTAACATCTTTTCAATGATGCCTACTCCGCGACTCATCACATTACCAACAACGATATGGTCTGGATTGATTGCAAGCTGATCTGATCCAAAGCCCGCGTGAATACTAACGCCTAGTTTTTTTAGTTGTGTACTCATCGGCGGATAAACATTCAGATCGCACCCTGTAACCTTGTATCCAGATGAATGGGAAAGCACTGCCACTCCACCCATAAATGTCCCACAAATTCCAAGTATATGTATATGCATTTTCTTTTTTATTTTGATTAAAAAATTGGTTTCAAGAGAGCAAAAAATTGAAGTTGCATAAAAAGTACTGCAATTGTAATCAAAAAACCAGTTACCCATTGCCGATTAATTGTATGAGCAATGATGTACCCTTCTACGGGTATCGACCAAAGCCAAATAATTTGCATCATTAGCCTTATCCCATTATTCGCAAACATAGAAGATAAGACCAGTTGTCCTACAAATAAAATTATACTAAAGATTACGCTACAGCCAAGAATTGCTATAATGCAACGAATAATCCTTTCACTATATCCAAATAAATTTATGATAAGTGAGTATATTATTAAACCAATTGATACCAATACTAAATCAAATAAAAAATTTTCCTCTTGATCAAGATTAATTGTTATTGAATTTAATAAACCAATTAGATACCAAATAACTGAAACAATAATTAAGATTGGAGTTGAATTCGGGACGTCTGCCGGACTTTTTCGGAAGAAGGTTATTTGAATGAAAGTTTTAAGTAGAATTATCACAACATTAATCATCGCATGTTAATCTTAATTTCTAAATCTTTTAAGCTCATTTTTTATGCTTGAATATCATTTCATTAATCATCCTAACAAAATTATTCAGAATATCTCTGGATATAATGAAATTGGCCTAGATACAGAATTTATGAGGGAAAAAACCTTTTTTCCTCAGTTATGCCTCGTTCAAATATCCACTCGAGATAATATCTTTTGTATTGATCCATTTACGAAAGATGACCAAACTAAATTTTGGAAAGAACTTCTTTCTAAAAATTGGATTGTTCATTCAGCACGGCAAGATATTGAAGTTATTTTCCAAACAACTGGAATAATGCCAAATACAATATTCGATACCCAAATAGCTGCAGAGATAATTGGTATGCAGGTTCAGATTGGATACGCGAATCTAATTAAAGAACTTTTTGGAATTAATATAACTAAATCACATACGCGTTCAGACTGGGCACAACGACCTCTAAAAAAAGAATTTTTAGACTATGCCGCTGAAGATGTAATGTATTTATTACCTATTGCAAATATTCTTTCCGAGAAGCTTGATAAAAAAGGACGGCTGGACTGGGCACATCAAGATTCAGCACTTTTATTAAACCCGAATCTTTATAAATTAACTTATAAGTCGGCAATAGATCGCATAAAGGGTGCTAGAAAATTTTTTGGTGTTAAGCGTGAAGTAGCCATTCAACTTGCCTCTTGGAGAGAGAAAGAAGCAATTCTTCGTAATAGACCAAGACAATGGATTATCAGTGATAAAAATTTATTGGATATAGCGGATAGATTACCAGTCTCTAGAAAACAGCTTTCTGAGATAAAGGGATTGCCATCAAAATTTATTGCTAATTTTGACATACATATAATTAATAATATTGAGAAAAAAAATGAACTCAATAAAATCCATAAACCCCCACAACCTATCAATGAAGATCAAAAAGAACTTTTAAAGAAAATGTATAAAATAGTTTCAGAATGTGCAAAAGATCATGGTCTAGCAACAGAAACGCTAGCATCAAAACGTGAATTATCTCTAATAATTACAAAAGGTGGAGCAGGAGCGAAAATTATTAATGGCTGGAGAAGACATCTTATTGGGGAACAATTACTAAAATTAGTCCAAGCATAAATTAGTAAAGAATAATCCAAATTTTATAGTTACATCAAATTAATGCTGCATTTAGTCGCCCATAGACGCTATCAATCGATCCTTTAGCATCAATTGTAATAAGTTTATTTTGATCTTTATAAAATTTTATTAATGGCTCTGTGTTCTCACGATAAACTTCTAAACGATTTTTAATTGTATTTTCATTATCATCTTCACGTTGAATTAATTCCCCACCAGCATTAATGCATTCATTTAGCTCTTCTTGTTTTGAGAAATAAATATTTAAGAGCTTTCCAGTTAAAGAGCACGTTCTGCGACCAGTCAATCTTTTCAAAAGAAGTTTAAAGTCAACATCCATTAAAATGGCTGCATTAAGTGAAATATTCATTTGGAATAATAATTGCTCTAAATCATGAGCTTGTTTCTCAGTTCGTGGAAAACCATCGAGAATGAAGCCTTCTTTAGCGTCATCCTTCGTTAATCTTTCACTGATAATTCCAAGAACAATGTCATCAGGGACTAAATCACCAGAATCTATAATAGCCTTTGCTTTTAGGCCAAAGCGTGTTCCGTTGGCCACTGCTTCACGCAGCATGTCACCGGTTGAAACTTGCGGTATATTCATATCAGCCATTAATTTTTTAGCCTGAGTGCCTTTGCCTGATCCAGGTGCACCCAATAAAACAATTCGCATTTTCAGGATCTCTTAATTTAATGTTAACTATAATTTTTATTAATATAATACGCTACCTAGAAAGGACATTGAGGTCAATGCAAGGTATCATCTTAAAAATTATTTAATTACAAAAGGAGAAACAAAAATAATGTCTGCACGAAATGCTTTTTATGCTCAATCTGGCGGCGTTACAGCTGTAATCAATGCTAGCGCTTGTGGTGTCATTGAAACAGCTCGTAAATATAATAATAAAATTGCAAATGTTTATGCTGGCCGAAATGGCATTATAGGTGCTTTAACAGAAGATATGATTGACACAAGTAAGGAAACTGCAGCAGCTATAGCAGCCCTTAAATACACTCCCGGTGGGGCCTTTGGCTCAGCTCGTTACAAATTAAAAGGCCTTGAAGAAAATCGTACTGAATATGAACGCTTGATTGAAGTATTTAAAGCGCATGATATTGGTTATTTTTTTTACAATGGTGGAAATGACTCTATGGATACTGCTCATAAAGTCTCTCAAATTTCAAAAAATATGGGATACCCAGTTACTTGTCTTGGCATCCCCAAAACGGTAGATAATGACTTACCTATAACTGACAACTGCCCAGGATTTGGCTCAGTTGCCAAGTACATTGCAGTCTCAACTCAAGAAGCGGCAATGGATGTTATATCAATGTCCAAAACTTCTACCAAAGTTTTTATCCTTGAAGTTATGGGTCGACATGCAGGCTGGATTGCCGCAGCAGCTGGCTTAGCTGGAAAAAATCCAGAAGACGCTCCTCATATTATTTTATTTCCTGAGATACCATTCAAAAAACGTGAATTTTTAAAGAAGGTTCGTGATTGCGTTAAAGAATATGACTTTTGTGTGATTGTGGTAAGTGAGGGCGCTTCATATGCTAATGGAAAATTTCTAGCTGAAGCTGGAACTAGAGATGCATTTGGGCATGCACAACTTGGTGGTGTTGCACCTGTCATTGCAAGCATGGTGCGGGATAATTTAGGTTTTAAATTCCATTATGCTATTGCTGACTACTTGCAACGCTCCGCAAGACACATCGCTTCAGATATTGATGTTAAGCAAGCTTATGCAGTTGGTAAAGCGGCTGTGCAATATGCCATTCAAGGAAAAACTGCGGTTATGCCTGTCATTAAACGTATCTCACAAAAACCTTACAAATGGAAGATAGAGTCAGCACCAATAAGTCGAATTGCAAATAAAGAAAAGATGCTTCCTCGTCGTTTTATTACTAAAGATGGATTTGGTATTACGGAGGCAGGTCGTCGTTATTTGGAGCCTCTTATCAGGGGGGAAAATTACCCTCCATATATCAATGGTTTGCCAAAATCTGCCAATCTAAAGAACAAGGCGGTTAAGCCACTGACTGGAATAAAATTTGTGTTATGATGCGCGGCCATTATGATCAGTGATTATTTATCTTTAGAATCAGAAAACTATTAGTGAAAATAAAATAGAAAATATTTAATTTAAGTGATTTGCGCTTTAAAAAAATAATAAATTTTTAGTGTTAAATCTTTACTTCATAAATGTCAGGAGAAAGATTGATGAATGACGAGATAGCCCTATGGATCTCGATTGGTACTGGCTTAATTGCAGTGTTGTATGGAATCATTTCAACACAGTGGGTTATTAAACAGCCGGCTGGTAACGACCGCATGCAGGAAATACAACAGGCAATTCAAGAAGGTGCTAACGCTTATATGAATCGTCAATATGTGACGATAAGTATAGTTGGCCTTGTTATGTTTATTGCTCTAATTTTAGTGCTTGGTTGGACCATCGCAGTTGGTTTCGCCATTGGTGCTCTCCTCTCTGCGCTTGCTGGCTATATAGGAATGTTTGTCTCAGTTCGTGCAAATGTTCGTACTGCACAAGCAGCAACCTTAGGTGTAAATCCTGCGCTCAATGTTGCATTTCGTGGCGGTGCAATCACAGGCATGCTTGTGGTAGGTCTTGGTCTTATCGGTGTTGCTGGTTATTACGCAATCCTTCTTGACATGGGCTTCAGTACGGACGATTCAATTCATGCGCTTGTTGGTCTTGCCTTTGGTGGTTCCCTTATTTCAATTTTTGCAAGACTTGGTGGTGGGATATTTACCAAAGGTGCAGATGTTGGCGCCGATCTTGTAGGTAAAGTTGAAGCAGGAATCCCAGAGGATGATCCGCGAAATCCAGCGGTAATCGCTGATAACGTTGGTGATAACGTTGGAGATTGTGCAGGCATGGCTGCTGATTTATTTGAAACTTATGCTGTGACTATAATTGCTACTATGCTACTTGGTGGTCTTGTTGCTTCAGTTTATGGCTCAGTAGCAATTGTTTATCCGCTTGTTCTTGGTGCGGTTTCCATTGTAGCTTCAATCATAGGCACATTTTTTGTCAAAACATCGGATGGTGGCAAAATTATGGGTGCTCTTTACAAAGGTATGATTGTGGCTGCTTTGCTTGCAGTCGTGGCATTTTATTTTGTAACTACTAATATGATGGCTGAAAGTGGAAATGCGATGGGAATTTATTACTCGTCTCTCATTGGCCTTGCATTGACAGCTTCAATGGTTGTTATCACTGAATATTACACAAGTACAGAATATAGCCCAGTTAGAACTATAGCGGATGCTTCTTTAAGTGGAGATGCAACCAATATTATTGCAGGCCTTGGGGTGTCAATGAAATCAACAGCACTTCCAGTGCTCGCTGTTTGTGCAAGTATCTGGGGGTCATTTCAACTGGCTCCAGCTGGAGACAATCTTGCCGGTCTATATAATGTAGCTACAGCAGCAACTGTCATGCTATCCATGACAGGAGTAATCGTAGCGCTTGATGCATTTGGACCAATTACGGATAATGCCGGTGGTATTGCTGAAATGGCTGAGCTTCCTGCCGAAGTACGCAATATTACTGACCAGCTAGATGCTGTTGGCAATACAACCAAAGCTGTAACCAAAGGGTACGCAATTGGTTCTGCGGGGCTTGCAGCACTTATCTTATTTGCTGACTATACTAATGCATTGGATAAAGCTGGTATTGAATCTGTGTTCTTACTCAATGATTATATGGTCATTATAGGTTTATTCATTGGTGGTATGGTGCCATTTTTATTTGGCGCAATGGCAATGGAAGCTGTTGGGCGAGCCGCAGCTTCAGTAGTAACTGAAGTTCGTCGCCAATTTAAAGAAATTCCAGGAATTATGGAAGGAACTGGAAAACCTGATTATAGTCGTGCAGTAGATTTACTAACTAAATCTGCGATCAAAGAAATGATTGCTCCTTCATTATTGCCGATTTTAGTACCTTTAATTGTTGGTTTATTGTTAGGGCCAAAAGCATTGGGTGGTGTTCTTTTAGGTACTATTATTACAGGTCTCTTTCTTGCTATTTCAATGACTGCAGGTGGTGGTGCTTGGGATAATAGTAAGAAATACATTGAAGATGGTAATTTTGGTGGCAAAGGTTCAGATGCTCACAAAGCAGCGGTAACTGGAGATACAGTGGGTGATCCATATAAAGATACAGCTGGTCCTGCTATCAATCCATTGATAAAGATTATTAATATAGTTGCGTTATTAATAGTTCCTTTAATGTAATTTTTCTGATTAATAACATTTATAAAAGAAGCCGCTTAAGAAATATCTAAGCGGCTTTTTTATGAAAGAGTAATGATAAAAAGATCTAAAAAAATTTACTCACCAACAAATGTTTAAATAGAAATTATTTCTGGGATGCACTTAAATATTTAATCACTCAAGAGGAGTTTACTATACTTCCCAAATTTGAAATCTTATCTTTTCTGATATAAAAATAAATCATAGCTAATTTAGTATGTAATTTTTTATGAAAGATTAGGTTTGTTTACCAGGAAATTTATTTGTAATCTTCACTAAATAAATTTCATGCATTGACGAGGTTAGGCTGCGGAGCCATACTATATTTAAAGCAGGTATAGTATCTTTAAGAGAAGATTCTTTTATGAATCTTTCTTTTAATTTTATATAATTTTAAATGTTTGTAAGCAGGAGAAGGCACTCTAATTGTTTTAGTGATTTAATATACTATAACACTAAATTATATTAGACATTCCAAATTAAAGATGAAGAATGTAAATAAAATATTATTTTTAATATCCAATATATTTATGATTGCAAGCCCCGCCTATCCTGCATCATTACTAGAAATTTATCAGCAAGCCTTACAAGCAGATCCAAAAATTCATGAGGCTGAAGCTAAGCATCTTGCTTCCTTAGAAGCAATACCTCAGGCGCGCAGTGTTCTTATGCCACAAATTCAATTTAGAGGAAGTTTAGATGATTCAAATAATCAAGGTTTAAGAATTATTGAACAAACTTTCGACCAGAATTCTAATAGTAAAAATTGGGGAATCAGCCTGAGTCAATCTATTTTTCGCTGGGATCAGATTGTTAACCTTAAGCGCGCTGAAAAAAAAGTTGCAAAAGCTGAAGCTATTCGCGAGGCAGCTCAACAAGATTTGATAATACGTGTTACGCAGCGCTATTTGGATATTCTTAGCTCTGAAGATCAATTAACATCCCTGCAAACTAATAGTGAAGCCATAGCACGTCAACTAGAACAAGCAAAAAATAAATTTGATGTAGGTATGATTGCAATTACTGATGTGCAAGAGTCTCAAGCCGCATATGATCAATCAGTAGCTAATATAATTAGTGCAAAAAGAGTACTTGCTACTGCTCGTGAATCCATGCGTGAAATTACTGGTCAATATATTAAAGAATTAAATGCTCCCGATAAAAACTTTCCATTGCTTGAACCTACTCCAAATAGTGAAGAAAGCTGGGTTAATTTATCTCTGAGGCAAAATCTTAATCTTATTGCTAGTAGATTGGATGAGAGGTTGGCAAGAGATGAAATATCCTTTAGAAGAAATGGCTACTACCCCTCACTTGAATTAGTCGTAAATAAAAATTCATCAGCATCTAAGGGAGATGTCCTGGCAGGAAATAATATCAATATTTTTGATAATACAAATATAAGTGACCAAATATCACTTCAATTTACATTGCCAATATTTTCTGGTGGTTACAATACCTCACGAGTAAGAGAAGCTATTTATTTACACCGAGCAAGTCGTGAACAATTACAACGTATAACACGTGAGACAGAGCGAAAAACTCGTGATGCCTATCTTGGTGTGAATTCTGAAATGAGTCGCGTAAAAGCCCTTAATCAAGCAGTTGAATCAAGTCAGATGGCATTACAGGCAACTCAATTAGGTTATGAAGTGGGAACAAGAACAATTGTTGAAGTATTAAATTCACAATTCTCTTTATATAACGCCATTACGAATTTTTATCAAAGTCGTTACAGTTACATCATGAATGCTCTTAAATTAAAGCAATCTGCAGGAATACTGCAGATACAAGATCTTGAAATGATTGACAAATGGTTAAGTGAAAGGGCTACTCCTGAAGATGCGCAAGCGCAAAGATTAAAAAGTTCTCTTAATCTTTAGATTTCTGATTATTTTCTAGAATAGGAATTGCTAATGCAAGAAGTCTCTCAGTAGAGCCTTTATTTTTAGACACTAATTTTAAACTTCTTTGACCCATATTTTTAGCCTTGTCGGGATTAATTAGTAAGTCTGAAATATCAGTAGCTAATTGAATTTTATCTTCAACTACCTTGCATGCACTATTTTTAATAAATTCTCTAACAACCTCTTCAGAGTTGTAAAAGTGTGGCCCAATAAAGATTGGTAACCCTTGAGCTGCCGGCTCAAGAATATTATGGCCGCCAATAGGTACTAAACTTCCTCCAATAAAACTAATATCACTTACTGCTAAAAAAAGCGGAACTTCACCCATGGTATCTAGTAAAAAAACTTCATGATCGTTATTTAGCTCATTATCTGTTCTGGAGGAAACTTTAAATAATGAGTCTTTTATAAGTTTTTTTACCCCCGAAAACCGCTCAGGATGTCTAGGGGCAATTATCAATAATAAATCTGGGTATTTCTTAAGCAAGATACGGTGCGCGTCGAGTATTATTCTTTCTTCACCTTCGTGAGTACTTGCAGCAATCCAAGCTTGTCTACCCTTAAAAAAATTATTTTTTAACTCTCTACCATGTTTAAGTATTGCTCTATCAGATTCAATATCAAATTTGATATTTCCAGTTACGTACGTCTGTTTTATATTTGCACCCAACTCAAGGAAGCGGTTAGCATCAGCTTGAGATTGAGCCGCAATAATAATGCCGTGCGATAAAGTTTCTCGAATCAAAGGTAGCAATTTACGATAGCTAGGCACTGAACTATGGGATATTCGTGCACTTACAAGAATTAGAGGAATGCTTCTCAAACCACAACCACGAAAAAGGTTAGGCCAAATTTCAGTTTCTATGATCATTGCTGCTTTTGGCTTAATCGACTTAAAGAAGCTATTTATAGCATTGGGAAATTCAAATGGAACATAACAATGCTGAACAGATTCACCGAATAACTTAGCAACTCTTGAGGCTCCAGTAGGGGTCACGGTAGTGATTATAATTTGTTGCTTTGGGAATTTTTTCAACAAAGCAAATACAAGTGGAGATGACGCCTGTACTTCACCTACTGATACGGCATGAATCCAAATGCTACTTGAGAATTCTGGAAAGCCTAGCCCAAAACGCTGCCCTAATCTATCAAAGTAAGCACGATTAGAAATACCTTTAATAATCCAATAAAGGCTAAATGGGATAATTAGTAAATATGTAAAAAGATTATATACTATATACACTAGATTTTAAGTTTTTCGATTAAATTGCTAGATGAATGACCTTTTCTAAAAGACAGTATCTTTACCTCACCACCATTTTTAAGTACATCTTTAGCTCCGGCAATATCTGTTTGATTATAATCACCTCCCTTAACAAGAACATCAGGAAGAATTTCAGAAATCAATGATGCAGGATTATCTGCTTTAAAAGGGACAACCCAATCAACTGAGGCCAAACCTGCAAGAACTAATAATCTATCCTCAATCAAATTAACAGGTCTTGAATTACCTTTCAGTCGTCGAACAGATTCATCGTTGTTCACTGCAACTATTAAGCGGTCACCGAGACTTTTAGCCTCCTCTAGATAAGAAACATGCCCTGCATGTAATACATCAAAGCATCCGTTGGTCATTATAATTTTCTCGCCTCTTTCACGAGCTTCCAAAGCTATTAGTTTAAGCTCATCAAGCTCCAAAACTCCTCCTCCTCCCTCACCACGCTGGTGTAACACAGTCCTAATTTCTAAAGGTGTAACAGTTGCCACACCTATTTTACGAACCACAAGACCAGCCGCAATATTTGCTAATGCGGCTGAAGATAAAATCTTACAGTCACAAGCCATTGCAGCAGCAATTGTTGCTATAACAGTATCGCCAGCGCCAGTTACATCATAAACTTCACGAGCTTTAGTCTTAAGAAAGACCGGCTCAAAATCCCCCTCAATCAATAACATTCCTTCTTCACTGCGGGTAATTAATATTGCATCAAGCGCAAGGTCACTCATCATTTCACGAGCTCGCCTTATCATCTCTTCGTCTGAGGAACAAACACCAACAACTGCTTCAAATTCAGCTTGATTAGGTGTAATAAGAGAAGCTCCACGGTAACGCTCAAAATTATTACCTTTTGGGTCAATGAGAACAGGTACTTTTGCTTTTTTACAAACTGTTATCATATCCTCAATATTGGTGAGTGTTCCTTTACCGTAATCGGAAAAAATCACAATATCAGCATCAGATATTGATTTTTCTAAGGCTCTAAGAATCTCATTTCCTTCTATATCTTTTACATGCTCTTCATCAAAGCGAATCAATTGTTGGCCACTACTTTGCACTCTTGTTTTAATTATAGTGGGTCGATCATTAACATAATTAAAACTACAATTAATCCCTCGATTTTTTAAAATCTTATGCAGCCTTCTTCCTGCATCATCCTCTCCAACTGTAGCTATTAATTTGGTAGAACTCCCAAGACTAGATAAATTTATTGCTACATTTGCTGCACCACCAGGGCGTTCATCCGTTTTATTAATACGAACTACTGGAACGGGTGCTTCTGGAGAGATTTGATTAGTTGCGCCAAATAGATATCGATCTAACATCACATCACCGACTACGACGACATGTATTTTAGAAAAATCAGGAACGGATTTAATCACGTATTAACTTTATCATGATAATTTAATAATAGATGTTAATAAGATACTTGTAAAAACTTAAATTTTTAGATTATCCACATTTACTATCGCCGCAAGATAAGCATGTTTGACAACCATCCATCATGATTACTGCTGCGGTACTACATTTAGTGCAAAGCTGGGCACCTTCAGGATATGAATTGTCTGTAAAAGCATCTTGCTGTTTTTTTGATTCCTCAAATTCTGCACGCTTTTTTGCAATTAATTCTTTCTGGCCTAAATCTAACTCTGGTGAAGAAAGCATGCCAATCATTATTAAATGTTTCTCAACTACGTGGCCCAGCTCAGCAATAATTGATGGCATAAATTTACCGCCAGCTTGCCAATAGCCGCCTCTTGGATCAAATACCGCTTTCAATTCTTCCACTAAGAAAGTTACATCACCGCCTTTGCGGAAGACTGCCGAAATAATTCGAGTTAGAGCTACAATCCATTGATAATGGTCTAAATTTTTAGAATTAATGAATATTTCAAAAGGACGCCGCTTTTCGAATTCAGTTCCTTCGTTCAGCACAATATCGTTAACTGTTACATACATAGCATGATCTGAAACCGGAGTTTTAACTTTATAGGTTGAACCAATTAGCATTTCAGGTCGATCAAGCTTTTCATGCATACGAATTACTTCAGCACGATCGCCACCGCCCTCACGAGGAAAATCTTTTTTTGCCTCTTTCTTATCAGTGTCTGGCTGATTTACTGAATAACTTATAATTTTTTTATCTATTTTAATCATTAAATTAATTACCGTTTAAAACTTACCGTAATAACCTTCTTTAAGGGCATCAAACAAATTAGCTGCTGTATGTACCTCACCATCATATTCAATTTCTTCATCTCCTTTAAGTTCAACTATCGAACCATCATCAAGAGTAAAATTATATTGTGTATTCTTTAAATCTTTTTCTTTTACAAGAACGCCTTGAAAAGCTTCCGGGTTAAATCTAAAAGTTGTACAGCCTTTCAATCCCTGTTGATATGCATACAGATATATATCTTTGAATTCGTCATAATCATAGTCAGTAGGTACATTTGCAGTTTTTGAAATAGAAGAATCAATCCATTTTTGTGCTGCTGCTTGTATGTCAACATGTTGTTTAGGAGTCACTTCGTCAGCTACAGTAAAATAATCTGGTAGATTTCCAGAATTCTCATCACTACCCATACCGCTTGGCATTGCACCTGCATCAATTATTTCTCGATAAGCTAACAATTCAAAAGAGAAAACATCAACTTTCTCTTTAGTCTTTTTACCTTCACGAATTACATTACGAAAGTAATGATGAGCAAAACTTGGTTCAATGCCGTTACTGGAATTATTAGCTAATGATAAAGAAATCGTACCCGTTGGTGCTATCGAGCTATGGTGTGTAAATCGAGCACCAATTTTTTCGAGTTCATCAACCAGTTCTGGTGCCTCAATGGCAATTTTCTGCATATAACGACTATAACGAGCATGCAAGATACGTCCTGGAACTAAATCCCCTACCTTGTAGCCATCATCAAGCATTTCAGGGCGCTTGCGCAGCATTTCGTTAGTTACTTTAAACTCTTCTTTCATTATTGGGGCAGGGCTTTTTTCTTTAGCTAGCTCCAAAGCTTCCTCCCAACCAGCCAAAGCTAATTGACGAGATACTTCTTCAGTAAAATCTATTGCTGCAGGCTCACCATATTTCATACACAGCATTGTGATCGATGAGCCAAGACCTAGAAAACCCATACCATGGCGGCGCTTACGGTGAATTTCATTAGACTGCTGAGAAAGAGGTAAGCCATTAATTTCGACAACATTGTCAAGCATTCTCGTAAAAACTTTTACTACTTTACGAAAATTTTTCCAATCAAAAGATGCATTATCAGTAAATGGTTTATTAACAAACCTTGTTAGGTTTACTGAGCCCAATAAGCAGGAGCCATAGGGAGGAAGCGGTTGCTCGCCACAAGGATTAGTTGCACGAATATTTTCACAGAACCAATTATTGTTCATTTCATTAACTTTATCGATGAGAACAAAACCAGGTTCAGCAAAATCATAAGTCAATGCCATAATCATATCCCAAACTCTGCGGGCAGGCAGTACCTTATATATTTTACATGCAACTAAACCTTCATCATTTGTAACGTAGTTGCCTGCTTCTGGCCATTCTCGCCATACAAACTCTGATTCATCAGAAACATTAAGTTCATCAATTTCAACTTCTTTTGATGTAACTGGAAATGCAAGCTTCCATTCATCCTCATTAATGACCGCCTGCATGAATTCATCGGTTATAAGCAAGGAAAGATTAAATTGTCTTAGACGCCCATCTTCGCGTTTGGCTTTAATGAATTCCATGACATCAGGATGGCTTACATCGAATGTTGCCATTTGGGCGCCACGACGGCCGCCCGCTGATGATACCGTGAAGCACATTTTATCGTAGATATCCATAAACGAGAGGGGGCCAGACGTATGAGCACCCGCGCCAGTAACATAGGCCCCTTTTGGACGCAAAGTAGAAAATTCATAACCAATTCCACAACCAGCCTTTAAAGTAAGACCTGCTTCATGAACCTTATTGAGAATATCATCCATTGAATCAGCGACAGTGCCAGACACTGTACAGTTAATCGTTGAAGTTGCTGGCTTGTGTTCGCGAGCTCCTGCATTAGAAATAATACGGCCCGCTGGGATCGCACCAGAGCGAAGCGCCCATAAAAACTCTTTTAAATAATGCTCACGCTTTGATTCAATCTCTACATTTGCCAGCGCTTCTGCAACTCGCTTGTAGGTTTCATCAATATTCTCATCGATATTTGAACCATCTTTGGCTGTAAGTCGATATTTCACATCCCATATATCTAGGGATGCAGGCTGAAATTGAATATCGGCAATTGACTGTGTACTAAGATTCACGGCAGACTTCATCTATTATTTAACCCCTTTTCGGATTCCCCGAATATGTCATGACTTACTTTTTTTTTGCAAAAAAACCCCCACCCGCCGAAAATAAATAAGTCATACGACGAGAGCCTTTAGTTGCCTCTATTTTTTATAATTAGACACAAGATGTTGTGTCTTGATGAAAGTAAGACTATGTTCGAATGGGGCCTATGTCAAGCATTTTACTAATTTAATTATGATAAAATAATATGTTAAAAATCAATGACTTAAAAATTTTCGGCTAATAAGTTATTGATAAAATAAGGCAAAAATAAATTTATTTTTTTAATTTTGACCGCCACAACATGTAGTGAATACTATCAAATCAATAATTTAATTAAAATTTATAAAATTATTAATATTTTTATTAAAATTAGACTCTTGAAATACTTTACATTGACCTGACTTATTAATTTGAATAAATAATACTTATAAAGAAAGACCAAATAAATATTTTATATTTTGCTAAAAAAATAATAATTCTTGTTATTTAAAAAAATTTTTATCATTGATCTGACTTTCTTTATAATTCTAACTAATAATTCAAAACACACAGAGATTAAATATGATTTCCAAGATACACTTTTTTTATCATGTAATTCTTATTTTTTTTTCCTACTCATCAATATCTACCGCTGCCCTTCCACAAAGTATAAATAATCAAACAGTAACTAGTCTGGCACCGCTAGTGGAAGAAGCCTCACCTGCTGTTGTTAATATCAGAGTCAGTCAGACCATCGCAAGCAGAAATTCATTTGATAATGAAGCTTTTCGACGTTTTTTTGGATTACCTAATCGTGAAAATAGTGATGGCATGAGAGAAGTGGCGAGTGCTGGATCAGGTGTCATTGTAGATGCCAAACGAGGCTATATTTTGACCAATCATCATGTGGTTGGTGATGCCGATAAGATTCAAATCTCGTTGATGGATGGGACCGTACATGATGCAGAAATTGTGGGTTCAGATCCAGCAACAGATATTGCCGTTATAAAAGTTAGCGCAGATAATTTAATTGAAATGAGCATTGGTGATTCTACAAAAGTAAGGGTAGGTGATTTTGTTATTGCCATAGGCAATCCATTTGGCTTAGGCCATACAGTAACTTCAGGAATTATTAGCGCATTAGGACGATCAGGTATCAGTAGAGATGGTTATGAAGATTTTATTCAAACTGATGCATCGATTAATCCAGGAAACTCAGGTGGTGCTCTCGTAAATATGAATGGTGAATTAATTGGTATCAATTCAGCTATTATAAGTCGTTCGGGTGGTAATGTCGGAATTGGATTTGCTGTTCCCACAGAAATTGCTGGATCCATAATGAAGCAAATTTTAGATTTCGGTGAAATAAGGCGTGGTCTGTTAGGTGTTAATATACAAACAATTGACGCTGTGGCTGCGGAAGCGCTGGGAAATGATGTTGAAAGTGGTGCTTTGATTACTGGAATACAAGCTAATTCTGCAGCAGAACTCGCTGGTTTAAAAGTAGGTGACATTATCTTAGAGGTTAATGATAAAAAGATTGATGGTGCCCCACAACTAAGAAATCAGATAGGTTTGCTTAGATCTGGTGAAACTATAAAGATTGGATACATGCGAGATAATGACTTGTATTCAACGAGAGCAGAACTTGGTCAGAAAAAGAATCAATTTCTTTTGGGTGAAGAAATTCATCCAGGTTTAAAGGGCTCCACTTTCCTATTAACTTCAGGCGCTGTTAATAATGGTATCGAAATTAGTGAAGTTCAGGAAAATAGCCCGGCTGCACAGCGTGGATTAAGAACTGGTGATTTAATCACACAAGTTAATAGAACGCCTGTTGACAGTTTAGAAGATCTTCAAAACATTGCTTCACGTTTTGATATTTTATTCCTAAATATACGTCGCGGCGACAGAGTTTTAATGTTTCAAATTCGATAAATTTATTAACTTATGCCAAAAAATCTTCTATAAAAGGAGTTTTTAGTTATGATCTGTCTATTATGGAATTCTTTTTAGTTGGTGGAGCCGTTCGTGATGAACAATTAGGTATCCCTATAAGGGAGAAAGATTGGTGCATTATTGGAGCAACCTCCGAGACTTTAATAGCTAAAGGCTATAAACAAGTGGGCAAAGACTTTCCGGTTTTTATACACCCACACACTAAAGAAGAATATGCACTTGCAAGAAAAGAACGTAAAACAGGAAAAGGTTACCATGGCTTTGCGTTTGATGTTTCTGAAAATGTTTCAATAGAACAAGACCTTTTACGCCGCGACTTAACAATCAATGCAATCGCAAAAGATAGTAAAGGTAAATTAATTGATCCTTATGGCGGCTTGCAAGATATTAAGAGAAGAGTGATACGACATGTATCTGATGCCTTCAGTGAAGATCCCCTAAGAATATTGAGAGTTGCAAAGTTTGCAGCTAGATTTTCGTCACTGAAATTTCAAATTTCTCATGAAACAATGTTTCTTATGAAATCTATGGTCAAAGCAGGAGATGTAAGTAATTTAATAGCAGACCGTGTTTGGAAAGAAACTGAAGAAGCTTTACGTGGAAATAATTCTCGTATTTATTTTGAGGTGTTACATGAATGTGGCGCACTCAAGGTTTTGTTTCCTGAAGTGGAGGCACTATTTGGTACACCTCAACCATCTAAATGGCATCCAGAAATTGATGCTGGGCTACACACAATGCTTGTTCTTGATAAGGCTGAAAGACTCAGTCCAGAATTATCTGTTCGCTTCGCAGCACTCACTCATGACTTAGGCAAAGGATCTACTCCAAAAGAATTATTACCAAATCATCCTGAACATGAGGCTCGTAGCGCTGAACTTGTAATTGAAATTAGTAAGCGACTTCCAGTTCCAAAAGCTTGCCGTGATTTGGGCATTTTGGTTGCTAAATTTCATACTCATTGCCATCGAGCTCTTGAATTAAATTGTGAATCAATATTTAAATTACTTGAGGAAACTGATGCTTTTCGTCGACCTGAGAGATTTGAGAATTTATTAATTACGTGTGAAGCAGACTCTAAGGGTCGTACAGGTTTTGAAAAAATTTCTTATCCACAATCTAATTTTTTGCGCGGTGCATTGACTGCAGCTTGCTCAATAGATACGAGCTATATTGCAAGTCAAAATAAAAAAATAAAAATTTCAACAGAAATAAAAAAGGCTAGATTAAATAAAATAAAAAAATTTAAAAATGAGTTTGTTTTAAGTAAATAGCTTCGTTCAATTAAATTATTAAGTAAAAAATATAACTTGCTAATAGCAGTCTATAGATTGCAAATGGTTTAAGTCCAAAGCGTGAAACAATTTTCATAAAAACTCCAATACTAAAATAAGCAACAATAAAAGCAATTAGAGCTCCTATAATTAGTTGACTCCATGAGACTGAAGTTCCACTTACCAATATTTGTAAAAATTTATAGCTAACAGCTATTAATATTATTGGTGCCGACAATAAAAAAGAAAATTTTGCTGCATCAACTCTCTTGAATCCTAACAATCTTGCCGCTGTTATGGTGATACCTGAACGTGATGTCCCAGGTACAAGTGAGAGAGCTTGAGCGCACCCAACAATTAAAGCATCTTTGAAGCCAATCGATTCTATATTTCTCTCACTCTTACAAAAATGATCTACTAATGCCATTAAGATTCCATAGCCTGACAATGTGAAAATTATCACAACAGGATCACGAAAATTACTTTCTATCCAAGAAGAAATAGCAAGTCCTAGTACCGCAGTTGGAATAGTGCCAATTATTATAAATAAAGACATTTTTGATTCAGGTGTATCTATATTTCCATTCAATAATCTTAAACTACCAAAAAATAATGAAATAAAATCTTTTCGAAAAAAGAGGCACACAGCAATAAGAGATCCAAAGTGCACAGCAACATCAAATATCAATCCTTGATCGACCCATTCAAATAAAAATGTGGTCAATACAAGATGGCCTGAGCTTGAGATTGGCAAGAACTCAGTCAGACCCTGAACAATGGCAAGAATTACTATCTGCATGGTGCTCAAAGAGTATGCTTCCTATCTGCGTACTTAAATGTAGTTGGTGGAATAATGTCACCTTTTCCCAAGGCCAAGCATTTGAAATTCTCCCCCATCTCACTCGGAAGAGTAAGTATTTTAATTTGATTCAATAATTCTATTTTTTCACTGACTGGTAAATTTAAAATTTTTTCCATTTCAATTTCAAGCCCTCCACCCATAAGAAATTGTGATTGATTTTGATATCCTAAAATATCAAATCCAGCATTATTGGCAGCATTAGCAATAGATGAAAAGTCAACCCATGCAGTCAAATCTTGAATTCCTGGTAACACTAAAGGATTATCATGTGCATGATGGCGGTAATGACAACGTAACCAACCATCATTTCGATCAATTGCATAGTATTCACGGCGCGACACCCCATAATCAAAAAGAAATACTACGCCATATCGCAAATAACTCTCTAAATCTGCAATCCATTGAGGCGCTGCAAGACATATTTCTGATTGATAACCGTAAGTAAGCCCCCTATCAATCTCTTCTTCTATAGCAACGACCTCTTTAATTAAATGGTCTGAAGCTTTTTTCTCAGTCCAAACAAATTCATCTTCATTTAATGAAACAAACATCTGTGATATACCAAATCTTCGCTTAATAAACCTTTCTACCGGTAGGGCGTCTAATACCTCATTTGCAATAACTACTCCTTCAAAGTTAGAGGGTATTTCTGAAAGCCACTTAACTCGATCTACTAAATGTGGGATTTCTATATTGAGTTTATTTTTTTGTCTTTGAATAAGATCCGGCGATATTTCAAAGATGTTGTAGGTGAGAGGCAATGATTTTTTTTCCTCTAAACCTAATAAAATATCTATTGATAGTTTACCGCTACCTGCACCAAACTCTAAGATTTCACCATTTTCAATCTGATTTAGTACCTCATTACATTGCTCTGCCAGCACCCTACCAAAGATGGCTGAAACTTCTGGCGCTGTAATAAAGTCACCATCCCTTCCAAACTTTGTTAGTCCTGTATTGTAATAACCTAGTCCTTGTGAATAAAGTGCTTCATGCATAAACTCACCAAAACTTATTTGACCTCCCGCACTCTTTATTTTTGAGCTTATATGATGCGCAACCTTTACACTGTGCTTTGCACTCAATTTGTCAGGATTAGGTAGGGAAACTAACTGTTCGTATTGCATATGAGTAATAATGTCTCTATGAAAGCTTATTTACCAGAAAAAAATCTCAAAGATAAAGTTATCCTTATCACAGGTTCTGCTCAACGTATCGGCGCAGAGATTGTGGAAACACTTCACAATGACGGTGCTTGTGTTGCAATTCATTATCTTAGCTCAGAAGATAAAGCTAAAGCGCTCTCGCATAAATTAAATAAATCACGTCCTGATTCCGCTGCAGTTTTTAATGCTGACCTAAAAAATGTTAAATCTATAATAGATTTGATAAATAAAGTCATTAAATGGCAGGGGCGTTTAGATGGCTTAGTAAATAATGCATCAACTTTTTACCCAACACCCGTAGGGACTATTACTGAGGATCATTGGGATGAAATATTTTGTAGCAATTTAAAAGGTCCCTTATTTTTAATGCAAGCTGCTAGTCCATATTTACGTAAAAATAATGGAAATATTGTGAATATAATAGATATATATGCAAAAAAACCACTAGTTGATCATACCCTATATTGCTCTGCAAAAGCTGGATTAGCAATGCTGACTCGCTCGCTTGCTAAAGAGCTCGCTCCAGAGATCAGGGTAAATGGAGTTTCTCCAGGGGCCATTATTTGGCCAGAAAATAATATGAAAGATGCTACTAAAAAAGATATTTTACGACAAATACCATTAAATCAGATTGGAGAAAAATCTGATATTGCAGGATGTGTTTTGTACTTAATGCGAGATGCAAAATATGTAACTGGTCAGATCATAGCAATTGATGGTGGTCGCTCTATTTATTAAAAATCTATATCTACGCTCTCTAAAAGATGTTTTTTTTGATCAAAACTTACCCAATGCTCTAATAAAGTATTACCAGTTAATGGGTGAATTAAATTAGGTGCGATTTCTGCAATAGGTCGTAATACAAAGCTAAATTTTAAGATATCTTCGCGTGGCACTCTAACCGGCCTTTCATCGATAATTAAATCATCGTAAAGCAGTAAGTCAATATCTATAGGGCGCGGCCCCCATTTGCAATTATCACGAATGCGGCCTATCAGATCGTGAATACTTTCAATTTCTTGACAAATTTCAATTGGTGATTTTTCAGATTGAATGGCAACTACAAGATTTAGAAAATCATCACCATCAAAGCCCACTGCGGCTCCTCGATATATTGTTGACTTATTTAGACAGCCAAAACGAATTTCTAGTTGTTTTAAAGCTAACGCTAAGTTTTTTTTTGGAAACTCATTACTTCCTAAGCCAAGATAAATATTTGCCATTAATTTATCTCCGAACTTCTTTCAATTTCAACTCCTACTCCCCTTGAGCCACGAATAGCGCCAGGTTTATTCACCCTTACTTTGACCCAAATCACGGAAAACTCATCAAGAATAATTGACGCAATGTGTTCTGCTAAAGTCTCAACAAGTTGAAAACTTGATTTTTCAACAAATCCTTGCACTCGCTTCGCAACAGATTTGTAATTCAATGCATCAATAACCTCATCGGAAGCAGCTGCTTTTGCAATATCCGCACTCATCTCTAAATCAATGATGACAGTTTGAAGAATATTGCGCTCCCACTCAAAAATACCAATAATGGTATCAACCTTTAATTCATTTAAAAAAATTTTATCCATATTTTTTTTCATAAGTTAAGCTTTCACCGCCTTGAGTGACTCTAATGACCATCTCGCTTGCGCCTTAATTTCTAGTGGATCAGAAGCTTCCAGAAACCGTAAAGCGCCTGCAACTGCAATCATTGCTCCATTATCAGTACAAAACTCCAATCTTGGGTAAAAGACATCGCCAGAAAACCTTCTTGCCATCTCACTTCTTAATAATTTGTTTGCACCAACTCCACCTGAAATTACAATTCTATCTAGATTTTCTTTTTTGGCTGCTTGTAATGATTTTGAAACTAAGGAATCAATCGCAGCGCGCTGAAAAGAAGCCGCAATATTTGTACGATTTTCTTCAAGATTCTTAGTGGTTTCAAGTTTTCGAACTTGCAACATGACCGCTGTCTTTAGGCCACTAAAACTAAAGTCTAACGTAGGTTTATTAATCATAGGTCTTGGAAAAGCAAATGCTGATTCATCACCTTCCTCGGCTAAAGCAGCTAAAAATGGGCCTCCAGGGTATCCCAGATCTAGTAGTTTGGCTGTTTTGTCAAAAGCCTCGCCAGCCGCATCATCGAGTGTAATACCTACTATCTTATATTCACCAAATTTACTTACAGAAATAAGCATAGTATGTCCGCCTGAGACCAAAAGAGCTAAAAAAGGAAATCTAGGAGAGCGTTCTTCTAACATTGTTGCTACTAGATGCCCTTCCATATGGTGCACGGGAATCACTGGGCAGTTCCAAGACAACCCTAACCCATTTGCAAGACCACTACCTACCATCACTGCACCAACAAGCCCGGGGCCAGCAGTATAAGCAATGGCATCTGGTTTCTTAATTCCCGCTTTATCCATGATCTTTTGAATTAAAGGGAGCAGCATCCGAACATGATCTCTAGAGGCTATTTCCGGTACAACACCCCCATACTGTGCATGCAGATCAACCTGACTATGAAGAGCATGCGCAATCAACCCTTTTTCATTGCTATAAAGAGCAACTCCGGATTCATCACAGCTTGATTCAATTCCAAGAATTATCGCTTGATTTGACATATTGGGCTAATAATAACCTGAACTCTTTGCAAACATCCAAATCTAGGGTTAACATGCGCGGCTGATTGTCGATATTGAAACAATTTTAAACTTATTTAAATGGAATTACTAAAGAAATGCCTAGCGTTCGATTAAAAGAGAATGAATATTTTGATGCCGCGCTGCGGCGTTTTAAGCGTGCTTGTGAAAAAGCAGGGATACTTACTGAATTACGCCGCCGTGAGTTTTATGAAAAACCTACACAAGAACGTAAACGTAAAAAAGCTGCGGCTGTAAAACGTCATTTAAAAAAAATATCTCGTGATGATGCTAAACGTACACGTCTTTACTAACCCCTAAAGCTTGTTGATTCTCTGTGTCCCTTAAAGCTCAAATTACCACAGACATGAAGTCTGCCATTAAGGCTGGCAATAAAGATCATCTTAGAGTAATACGCCTAATTCTTGCAGCTATAAAGCAAATAGAAGTTGACACTCGACAAGAGCTCGATGAAAACGTAATCCTCTCATTGCTTGCAAAGATGATCAAACAGCGGAGAGATTCTGTTAAGCAATTCAAAAAAGGAAATCGTGAGGATCTAGCCTCTATCGAGCTTTCCGAAATAGAAGTTTTAAATAATTATCTCCCAGAGCAGCTAACTTCGGATGAACTCGAAATGATCATTGATGAGGCTATCCAATCAACAGGGGCAAATGGTATGCGTGACATGGGAAAGGTCATTGCTCAGATAAAAAATAAAATATCTGGACGAGCTGATATGAGTATTGTTAGTTCGCTAACCAAAGAAAAATTAATTTCTTATTAAAAAACTAAAAATTTCTTTATTACCACATAGCATAGCTCTAATTAAGCTATGCTATGAGAAATAATAATTCAAAATCCATACTATTATGGTTAATTTTAAATCGATATGGCCGGATTAATCCCTCAAAATTTTATAGATGATCTGATCTCAAGAGCAGATATTGTTGAAGTTATTGGTAAGCGCATTCAACTAAAAAAGGCTGGGCGTGAATTCAAAGCTTGCTGTCCATTTCATGATGAAAAAACACCCTCTTTTACTGTTAGTCCTAATAAAGGATTCTATCACTGCTTTGGTTGCGGTGCTCACGGTACAGTAATTGGTTTTTTAATGGATTTTGAGCATATAAGCTTTGTAGAAGCAATAGAGAATTTGGCTGCCTCCATGGGAATAGAAATTCCGCATACAGAAAAACATAGTACTACGCAGCGATATGATGAGCTTTTCATATTAATGGAAAAAGTTGCAAATTACTGGCAATCGAACTTAAAAAAAACGCCCTCTGCAATTGAATATTTAAAAAAAAGAGGAATTGATGGTTCAACCGCCAAGCGCTTTGGCATTGGATATGCTTCAAATGGTTGGAGTCATATTTTAGATAAATTCGGTAAATCTGAAGGTGCAATAAAGAATTTACTAGCTACTGGATTAATAATCAGTAAGGACAATAATAAATACTATGATAGATTCAGGGATCGCATCATTTTCCCAATTCGAGACGTAAGAGGTCGAACTATAGGCTTTGGCGGCAGAGCAATAAACAATAATGAGCCAAAATATTTAAATTCACCTGAAACAGTGTTATTTCACAAAGGCCAAGAACTTTATGGGCTTTATGAGGCACGGCAAGCGCTAAGAAATATTGACCACCTTATTGTTGTTGAGGGTTATATGGACACACTGGCCCTAGCTAAAAGTGGAATTGATTCGGCTGTAGCAACCCTGGGAACTGCGACCTCAAGCGAACACCTAAACAGATTGTTTAGACTAACGGAAAATATCTTTTTTTCATTTGATGGTGATCGTGCTGGACAAAAAGCTGCTTGGAGAGCGCTTGAAAGTACTCTTCCCAAAATATGTGAAGGCCGGCAGGTTCGTTTTATTTTTCTTCCAAAAGGATCTGATCCAGATTCATTCATTAATGAAAATGGAGTTGATTTATTTGTAAAGTTGATGAATACAGGAATACCTCTTTCTGAGTTTTTGATTAAAGAACTGAGCGCGAAAGTTGATATGCATACAATTGATGGTAAAGCCAAACTAGCAGAAATGGCTCGTCCACTCATTAATAAAATACCAGCTGGAGTCTACAAGGAACTATTAGTTAAAAGCTTAGCAAAGACGATTGGATTAACAGATCGGAAACTTGAAAATATGATGCTATCGCATGCAAAGAGAGATAAATCTTCGCAAAATCTTGTTTCAAAAAATATAAAAGTTGGTAAAAAAACTGCTCCCAGCGCTAGTCCTTCTATCGTTAGAAGAGCTATAACATTAATTTTGAATTTTCCAAATGTTGGAATAAATCTGGATGCTGATAAACTTACTTCATTAAATAGAGCTGGTGTTGATTTGCTCTATTCACTTATAAAAACTACTCAGTCTGAGCCATCTATTACGACTGCCGGTTTATTGGAACGCTGGCGAAACGACAAACAAGGTCAGCATCTTGGTAAATTAGCAGCCACAGATTTACCAATAAATGAAGAGTTTAATGCTGCAGCTGAGCTTGAAGAGTGCCTTGAACAGCTTGCAATAGCCGGTCGCAAAGAAAGAATCGAATTCCTAATTCAAAAACAAAGGTTTGATAGTTTAAGTGAAGAGGAAAGATTAGAATTAAAAAAACAAAATTAAAGCTCTAAGTATCTGAAAATAAGTAGATTATAATTTTTTATGAGAGTAACATTAATAGCATAATTATTTAATACACAGGGGTTATGTTTTGACCGAAAAAAGTGTTACTGCCGTCGGTGGTAAACAAGCACAACAACTAAGAGAATTGATTGCTCGAGGTAAAGAGCAAGGCTATTTAACTTATGCAGAAGTTAATGATCATTTACCAAATGATATAGTTGATTCTGAACAAATTGAAGATATCGTTAATATGATTAATGATATGGGTATCACTGTTCATGAGAAAGCACCTGATGTGGAATCACTTACGCTTTCTGATGCTACTGCTACTGATGATGATGCTGCAGAAGAAGCTGAAGCAGCATTAGCTAGTGTTGATGCTGAATTTGGAAGAACAACTGATCCTGTTCGAATGTATATGCGAGAAATGGGCACCGTTGAGCTCTTGACTCGTGAAGGCGAAATCGAGATCGCAAAAAGAATCGAAGCTGGTCTAAACCAGGTTAAATACAACATGGTAAGCTTTCCTCCTACTGTTCAAGCGCTACTTGAAGTGGCTGATAAAGTATTTAATGATGAAACGCGTATGCATGATTTTGTTGTTGGATTTATTGATCCAAATGAGCCTGAAGAAATCAAACCTCCGGCCCCTAAGGTAGATCATGATGAAGAAAGTGATGAAGAGGTTGTCGACACTGGTCCTGACCCTGATGAAGTAAAAGCTCGTATAAAAGTTATTCGTAGATATTATAAACGAAGTTTGAAATGCCTTGAAAATTATGGATTTAAAGAAAAACGAACTGTTAAAGCGCTTTCTGAAATGGCTGATCAAGTTATGGAACTTCGACTCGCTCCTAAACTTTTTGATGCTCTTGTAGGTAACCTTCGTGATGTTGTGTCAATTATTCGCAGTCAAGAGCGAATGGTTATGAAGATTTGTGTTACAGATGCTGGAATGCCACGTAAAGATTTTTTGTCTAGTTTCAAAAAGAGCGAAACTGACTATACATGGATTGAAAAGCACATACGTGCCAAGCGAAAACATTCATCAGTTTTAGCAAAACATAAAGAAGACATAATTCGCTGTCAAAGAAAGCTTATTGCTGTTGAGCTTGCTACACAAATCAATATTGCTGAAATCAAAGAAATCAATCGACAAATGTCAATTGGTGAAGCTAAGGCTCGTCGAGCAAAGAAAGAAATGGTTGAAGCTAATTTACGTCTAGTAATATCAATTGCAAAAAAATATACTAACCGAGGATTACAATTTCTTGATTTAATTCAGGAAGGTAATATTGGTTTAATGAAAGCAGTCGATAAATTTGAATACCGTCGTGGCTATAAATTTTCAACGTATGCAACTTGGTGGATTCGACAAGCAATTACTCGTTCGATCGCTGATCAAGCTCGTACGATTAGAATTCCGGTGCACATGATTGAAACGATCAATAAACTTAATCGTATTTCAAGACAAATGTTACAAGAGATGGGGCGTGAGCCATTCCCTGAAGAGCTGGCAGAGAGAATGGAAATGCCAGAAGATAAGGTTCGTAAAGTTTTGAAGATTGCTAAAGAACCAATTTCTATGGAAACACCTATAG
>MDTG01051755.1_pt1 | contig 30089 bp, 27 predicted proteins | sample 811421 | NCBI WGS metagenome assembly MDTG01 (sample SAMN05326645, study PRJNA326480) | marine metagenome | isolation source: seawater | place: Pacific Ocean: South East | collected 2011 | reverse complement strand
TGCCCACGGATAATTTTTGTGGGTGGCGACGAACATTTTAATTCGAAATCTGCGACCTCTTAAGTTCGTGAAAACTTTCATGTGCTCCTTGAGCATGCCTTTGTACTGCCCTTTGTACGCTCCGCTCTCGTTTTGCACATAGAGCCAAAGATGACCGCATGAGTTTTTGTGAAACGCTAAGTCTACTCGATAGACCTGCTTCTCGCTGTGCTCATCGCCCAGATGAAGCCAGTTCGTTTCCATAATAGCCATGTAGCTATTGGAGAAGTAAAGCCCATCCGTTAACTCGGCGCTACCCGTTACGGGATTACCGAATGGTTCGGACAGGTGCAGACTACGATATAGAAATCCAGCTCCTGATTTTGAGCCCACCACACCATCAAAAGAACCTGGAGTGGGTACGGTTTCGATGTCCCCAAAGGGATCTACGAACGGTGGAAATTCCGAAGTGTTTAGATCCAAAAGGTCAGTCTTGAGGATTTTCTTGTTTCGCGTGACCGAGTACATCTCGGCCGAGTTATCTTTTGTTGTGACCGCGACAATATCAGGGCTTGCAAACGGACCAGCTAGTGCGTTGGTGCGTTCATTAAAACAGAACGCTTGGTATCTAGTGGACTCCGCCTGATGCTCGGGTGAAGGGTCGTAGGGTTCCAAACCAAGAGCGTCATTTAACTCGGTAGGAATCGCAACGCCTCCGCAAAGGTCGTTAGTACCTGGTATTTCGTAATCAGCCATCGATCAGTCGTTTGGTATTAATACTTTTGTGATATTCCAATTTGGGGTGTTTTTATTTCTCAGTTCATGCAAACCTTCCTGGGCGTCTAGCTCCGCATTAACCTCAACCCCAAACGAATCAAGATTGGTAGTTAGAATTTGGATATTATGTTGAAATACGATTCGGCCTATCGCAAATCCGGTGTACCCGCTGACATCGGTAAACTCTTGATAAAATTCAAACCCTCTACGTTGTGCGGTGTCGACTTCATCTGTAGCTTGGCATATACCAGTCTCTCCCGCAGTTATATCTAAATCATCCGCAGGCCGGTACTCCAAGTATGGGTTGTAATCTATTCCCTCCCATACATCGCTTGGCGTAGTCGAATCTGTAATTCCTGTGTAAAGGTTACCCAATGTGGGCTGTCCACCGTCCGAAAAAATGGAAGCTTTTGATGGATCAAGAGAGATTTGCCAGTTAGGAAATTGAACGCCAAAATCAGTTTCGTCGTCCTTGAGCTGGATATAGCCGTGCTGTTTGTTTTCATGAGCGGTAGGCCAGTTAGCCAGGTGCAAGGTAGCAAAAGGTCTTCGCGACCCGCTCCCAAAAGGGATCAATTCATCTATACCTCCTATGTATCTATCTTCGCGGGTCGGATGAAATGCCCTAAAGCTTTTATAAAGGGTACCAAAGCGGTTCTCGGCGTTAAGCTCGAAAAATCGAGGCATTACCAGCGGGTTACCTGTATCTTCCATGTGAGTGTGCAACCCCCCGTCGTTAAAATACTCAAGCATATGATTGGCCTGCCCTCCGTAATCCCATATTTGATTAGCGAAAGAACGAGTGTGAAGATCTAGAAAAAGCGGAGTAGCGCCTCCGTATTGCGCTGCGGCGGCTGCCCGAGCGTATTTTAGATTTGGGGTGTCAACATCTTCGAAAGTTAAAGTATTGGTGTTATAAAAATCGCTTGCCGCATTACCGGAATGGAGCTGTCCGAAAACATAAAGCTCCATGTCAGCAAACAGAGGAGCTCGGAATATGGCCGCCTCCGTATAATTAGGCGGAACAAGTGTTGACGAAGGATTAGTAAAATCTCTGGCATCGTAAGCTCGGAGTACATAGTATTTAAAACTGCCAAAATTTGCATTGTCATGGATTTCATCCCTGTCGGTTTCAGGGACAAAGACAGGTTGTACCCCCCAGATTCCTTCGGGCTTATAGGAGTTGGTGTCTTCGAGATCCCACAACCCACCGGTTTGCTGAACCTCATGCCAAGGAGGATACTTCGTCAAGACCGTGCCGCTTGGTATGTGCAGGGTTTTGGTAGTTATCAGAGTGTCCAAGCTCATTGGCTTAGCCCGGTTAACTCAGATCGGCGATTACGGCAGGATCGTGAGGCGAGCTGTCCCCGCCCGTATTATGTGCGACTACGGTGTATGAATAGTAAGGACCCGGACTCGTGGAAGAGACGGCGTTATCGATGTATTCGAACGATGTCTGCCCGACTCCTGGGGTGAAATCTATCGACGTACCGCTCGATACAACGGCGGCTTCGTCAGCCGTGCCCGCTGAGGTGCTCGCTAATTTATATATTTTATATAAGGTAGGTACAGCTCCGGTTGAGGGAGCATCCCATGTTAAAGTTACGCTGGCCATTTTCGTATTATCCTAAGTTAGTTGTTTTTGTTCAAGGGGTTGTGTACGCCTCCACAAGCGTTCCGTTAGCCTGTTCTACTTGCTGACCTATTTTCGACACCCCACCAACAGTCATATTTGGTATGTCGTATCTTGCGTAGGCTCTTAAATCCTGTGCGCAGCTTCCGTTTAGACTAGTGCTGTGGCTGTAGTACCTATTACCAACTCCAAAGCTGCACGCTTGAGCGCCTTGAGCAGTCATAAGGCTAGTTTCAAAGCTGGCGTCGTGAAAATCGGTTCCGAAATGCACTGAATACATGACGGCTGTGCCAGCAAGAAAGTCTTGGTAAGACCCGAACGGATTATGCGTTTGCATAGCCTGATCGTAGGTATTTACTTTTTTCATAGGAACGACAGTTCCAACAGGAGCACCGGTGTTGTCGTTAACTCTAGCTCTAAAAGCGATATATCCAGGTTGCGAATTTTGCGTCACCGCACCCAAATGGTCGAACACAATCCAGACTTCCCAGTGGCTGTTGGTGTGCCCCGATGTATTTGCGTCCCACATCATTCTCCAAGAGTGGTGAGTTGCGGTGAGCGGCGTTTGCCACCCGCCGGAAAAGGGTACAAAATCATTGTACACCCGCTTACCCATGTAAGTAAATCCAAGAGCCGCGTAATAATACTCCCTAAAGTCATATGCCCAGACCCGGTGATGTACCATTTTACTTCGTCCGCCGGAATCTGGGTCTGTTATTTCCGGGAAGTACCCAGTCATGCAGGGATTAGTTCCACCGTTTACTGTGCAGGCCGGGTTTGTGCCGTACAATAACTGGTTTTTTTCAGTTCCGCTAGCACCTAGCTGTAGTTTTTTGGGGTAGTAGTCTTTTAAATCCTCACCGCACTCCATGGTTGATGCGAACGCGTCTATTACTGAAGATCCGGTGGTGCTGTTTAGCCCAGGTAGGAAGTTTCCGGTCATTCCCATGGTCGCATCGTTAACCGCATATGGGTCTAGAAGCTGCTGCGTCCATTCAAATTCGCCGACTGTAAGACCGGTCGGGCCGGCGATGGGTGCCGAAGTTATCAGACTGGCGTTAAGACCGGTCGGGCCAGCGCTAGGAGCATTTACGGGGTCGCCGGGAAGTGAATACTGGTAGTCTATAATCTGGCCCATCGTGCTTCTTACGGTCGCTCCATTCTCTCGCCATGCGAGAATAGGCCTGAAACCCACTGCCTGACGTTTAGTCGGATCATGCGTAAAAGCTACCGTAAATTCATGGCCTGAAGAGTTTTGGGTCAGGTTTTGTAATGTGAGCTCAGTCGGTGGTGTTGCCCCGTCTTCTCCTTGTTGAAAATCAAGATGGTTCAGCACACCATTTCCAGTCCAATCGTCGAAAAATAATTGAACCAGTAAGAACGCCGTGTTGTAAGCGTTCGCCACTTGGGTGGCTGCGGGAACAACATTGACCTTCAGAAGCATGTTTTCCGTAACTGGGTCGTAAGAGCTGGAGGTGATGCTAATTGTCGGTTGGAGAATTTCGGGTGGCGAAGTATTTACAGCATTAAGACCGGTGGGACCGGCTTGCGGTTTCATATTATCCAAGATCAATCCCGCAGGCCCGGCTTGCGGTTTCATGTTATCCAAGATCAATCCCACAGGCCCGGCAGCTGGTGCAACAGGACCTTGCTCGGCAACCGTCAGCCCCGTAGGACCGGCTTGCGGCTTCATATTATCCAAGGTAATTCCGGTCGGTCCCGCCGCAGGTTTAGCGACGCCCTGGACAACTGCATTCAAGTTATTCGGGCCGCTCAAAGGGCCGCCTTCAGCCACGACTATGCCAGTCGGTCCTGCGGCCGGCGCAATAAGTCCCGCGGACAGGTCGGTCGGTCCAGCGACTGGTGGATTAACTACCGCGGATAAATTTGTTACGGGCTCGGGTGCGTCGGGCACTACCTCGGAAACGCTAAGATTCTCTACTGCGTTTGGTATGTCTGGCACGGTGGCTGAGATGGTAAGATTTTCCGGAGAATTGGGAGCGTCCACGCTATCTACGGAAATTGTCAAGTTCTCCGGCCGACCAGGTGCGTCCGGGGTTACTGACACGGACAAACTCAGGACAGGATTCGGGGCTTCTTCCGCAACAAAACTAAGATACTCAGGGGTCTCCACGAAAACCCAATAGTTTCCGGTCTCGGGTTCGTAGGTGGCGAAGGATCTGGATAGATCAGTCAATAGATGTTTTTCCCACAAGCCTTTGGATTTCCAGCTTGCTTGAGATTGGTCGGTCTCCCGTTTTTTATCCTCCGCCCCGCGAGCTGCGGCTTCGTCCTTGTATATTTGACCGTCAAACCCGAGCCAAAAGTTTTGAGACCCGCTCTCTCCCGCAACAACCTGTTGATTGACTGCGGCCGAAAAGTTGGTGGTTGGTGCTTGCTCAACCCGATAACCCGTAGTTGCCTGGTCGGGTGACGGAGCGTAAAGAAGGTGGCACCCCTTGTCGGTGTGAACCACTACCTGAGTGCCCCGGGTTGAGAGGGCGGTTATACGAGAAGCATCCGATGATAGTATGTTTACGGTGCTCAATTTACCAGGGAAATCATTAGTAAGCTCCGTGGAGTACGGAGAGTCTCGGTGCTCGTTCGACATACCCGCAGGTTCGGATATGTATACGGTTAATGGGCTTTCTGGATTACCAGATCCAAAAAGAGTTTTCTTAGGTCCTTGAACAAAGAATTTACAGTTTGGAAACCTTGACCACTCTTGAGAATATAGCTTTTGATCGGGAAATATTACAGTCTGTCCACCTACGGGGCCTTTACCAAAAAATACACTTTCAGCACTACCGTCTCCAAAGGCATACAGCCTATTTCCTACGGGAGTAATGTCGGCGTAATCCGTGTTATATACCGAAGAATCGGCAACCATGTACGAAGCGCCCAAACTAACCAGTGCAGTGTTTTCGGTTGAGAAAACAACCATGTCGTGAACATCCCCAGCTCGGCTGGCTACCACGACTGAGTTGCCTTTGCCGTCATCGCTTCCGGTTAGGATATTATTAGAGTTATTTGAGAACAGATCGACAGTACCCAACTCCTCCCACACAGGACCGGAACGCACACCACCCGGCCCATGTGGCAAGCAACCTTCGACTACGCGAAGAGACCCGCGATCGGCGTCATCGCGATGCGTTTCGATCCCGGTGAAGGACGGTATCCGGAAAAACCTCACCCTTTATTTTTAGGGGTTTGTTTGTACGGAAACAACCGATTGAGTTTTTCTTGTCTACGCTTACAAGCCGGACATTGCGGGATTTTAAATGCGTTTGTTACTTTTTTAACAGTGTCCCCCAGGCCTTTCGATTTTTCTTTTTCGCTCATATCAGACTTAGTGTTATTTCGTAAAAGATTTTACCGCCCGCGTTGTTTTGACTGTCGACGGTGTCCGTTATTAAATCATATGTTGTTGGGCAAGTTACTTGGGATATATCAATATCTTTTGTAGTGGATATTGTGTCACCCAGATCGTTAGCTCCACCAATCCTGCACCCGTCGCCATCCCAGTTTATTGACTGTATAGTGTCTTGCATTTGAGTGATAGAGTCACCGCAGTTATTATTTTCGTGCAGGACACTAGGAAAAGTCTCACTCACTCCCGTTGCGACGTTTTTTAAGTCAAGTGTTTCAAATGTTGGGTTAGTCGTTTCCACGAGCCCGTTTATATTCACTCTTAAAGTTTTTGCTGAGCAAGCCGTGCTTATTGCAAATCTTGTCTCTTGTATAACGTCAGTACCGTCGGGAACTCCGTCCATTTGCCGCCAAGTCCAGCTAACTACCCCAAGAGCATCGACGGATTTAGTTACTGCGGTTCTGTACTGGCCGTTTTCGGGGTCAATTCTTACATGATTCTCCCACAGGGCAAAATCAGGACCCGCCAACCCGTCATCAAAACAATAGCTATTCAAGTGAAGTTTGGTTGCAGAGGGAATTAAGACGGCCATCACTTTAAAACTTGGACTTTAACCGTTTTCACCACCCCGTTATCGCACACCTCTATTTCCAAAGGCTCGTCGTATTTATCTTCATCCTCTCCAGACAGATCGGTAAATGATATCTGCAAATTTTCCAGCGACCCCTCTTCATGCTCCACAAGCAGTCCTTTTTTAAAGACCATGCTTCTCTTTTTTGTGGGCAGATTTATAGTTACCGTTCGAAGTCCGTCAGAGTCGGGCTCTCCATAAGTAACATAAGATCCGCTTGGATCCAAAAGCTCCTTAAATTCGATGTCTTCGGTTAAACCGTCAGTTGCTCCCCCGCATGAATCCCAAGCTATGAATTCGTGTTGATCGGCTTTGGCCGGTATTTCGGATTGGCTGGGTTCTTGGATAGCAGTGCCCGCTCGTATGCACATTCCAATGTAGTAGCATACTAGGGGCACTTCGCTTTCGGACTCTTCCTCCTCGGGCTGCGTTGCGTTATTGCAAAGCAAAACGAGGACGTCTCCATTTTTTACACCGTTGCGCGTTGTTGCGTATTCTGCAAAGACAAGCTGAGCCTTGGCTACCGAGTCGACTTCCTCGCAAGTTTCATAAGCGCCGACATCGTCTATGTTTACCCAGAAAAGGCGGAAATCTTCGACACCCGTTGACTGTATGTCTATGAACTCGTCCGCTGTCTCAGGGCTTTCAGACCCTTGCTCGATTAGCTCTTCAAGAGCTTCTATTTTGTCTTCAAGCTCGCGAAACCTGTCTTCGGATTCTTCCATATCATACGACATAGGTAATTTCGACCCGCCATATCCTCTTGTCTCCGCGAGTAAATACGGGTCTTATTCTTGTTCCGACATTGCTCCCCGCAGTGCTGGCTACTGCAAAAGTGTGAGTATATGATATTTTACCGCCAGCGTGTGTTATTGGGACGCCTTGGAATCTTGGAAGATTTTTTTCTACAGGCTCGGTCATGTATTCTTCACCCGTGTAGTCATTAGTTTTCATTGTGCTAGCCCCCGAAGAAATGCGCAAATCTCCGTTAAAAACATACTCATACTTACCCTTTACCGCCACAACCTCGCGGCGCCCTTTTAGATCAGGAAATTCTATGGCAGAATCATCCCTAAAAACTGCGTTAGGGATATGTTGCTTGTATGAAACTCCCGACCTACCCTGCCCGGGTGCAGGGGTTACGGTAAAGTCGAGATGAACAGATGGCTGAATATTAAAAGATCCTCCGAAGGCAGTCACTAACGAGCTCGGTATTTGCGTACCCACAGCGTAAAAAACTAAAGTGTACGCTTGGCTAGTCCCCCCACCCGATCCCGAGGTTCCATACCTTTGAATCTCGATACCGTTTTCGTCAAATCTTACTATTGCAGTTGGTGCGGTCGAACCACCGCTCTTACCCGTAGTTGCCGTTGTCCAGTATGGGTTTGAGTGAGTGACGTAAGCGACCGACCACACGTCTACACCGGGAGCGGACATAGAAACCTGAGCTCCACCCTCAACCCACGAGCCGTCATTTAATCCAGCACCCCGAAGGCCTGGATACAGCTTAGTATCCCCGCTAAAATACACGGAGGCACCGCTAGTCCATGGGATGGCTGGTAAAGATTGATTGAGCTTTGCCGGTACCGTATCTTTTACAACCTCCGGTAAATAGTCGTAAGGAGTGTTTTCTTTATTTAACGGATTTCTAGGGTGGTTTTGCCACGAAGTGGCGTCATAGCCAAGAGGATGTTCGGCGCGCAAAACAACATATCTGCGGACAAGTCTTCTAAGATCCCCGCTTTCAGTAATTGATTCCGAAGCCCAGGTATTTCGTATTTCTACAAAGTCTCGAACAAGTCTGGCCTTATCCATTGAGCCCTCCGCAGGGCTGAGTTGCTGATTTACCAAGTAGTGGTCTGTGAACTCTTCATCCGGTGTACCAACGGCTAAAAACAAAGGGTTGTTAGAATCGCTGATTCCTTCGAGGCTAGCCCTCGGACCTTCGACCACATACGTTCGTCTAACGGTCTGATACCCAAGTTGACTGTCCTTCGAGACTTGGGGTCGGCCAAGAAGCCTGATTGTCAGGTCTTTTGCCATAGCCTTAGTTTTACTCAGGCCGCATGCCTAGTAATTTACCGTCGGTTCCAATCTCCCCTGCTCTTATCTTGGTAGCTGAGATCTTTTGTATTTCTTTGTCTAGAACCAGTTCTTCAATGTTATAACCAACTCCTCTACCGTAAAATATGTCAGTTATATTAGGAAGCTCGACCACTTTGATTTTATCCCCGAACTCAACGCAGGCCGTTAAAATGTTTTCTTTTACCTGCTCAAAATTGTATGGATTGGAATCGTTTATTCCGCCCACATCTCGCAATGCAATACAGCATTGCCCCGTTCTTTTAAGCGCTTCAGCAACCAAGGTTTTGTGTCCTTTGTGAAAAGGTTGGTATCTACCAATTAACAGAGCGGTAGGTGCTTGGTTGTCCCATTGTTCGGTTTTGTTAAGCTCGGCAACAACTTGCTCAACCCACTCATCGGGAGTTCCTTCAGTCAATCGAACGTCGGGAGAGGCTGGAGGTTCAAACATTTTGTTAGTGTCTTCGTACCTACCCTCGCGAATTCTATCTACCCATATGGTAAAGTCTGGGTTAAATGCTTCCTGGGTTTGTTTGGTTGGGCATACAAAATCTGCAACCGCATCCCCCCCGCCAAGAGAAGCCCACTCACACAGTTTACCCATCCGAGTGGCATGAGTAAGTCTATCCTCGGGACTAAAACCTAATTCCGAGTATATGTCCTGACGAATTGCATCTGCGTTAAACCAGGCCGCGTTAATTCTTGGGACTAACTTTTCGGCTAGCGTAGTCTTACCCGAGCCGGGCAGCCCCATAATAAGTATTTTGCGTTTCATCAGCTATTAAAAACCGGGCCTTCTGGTTAATCGGAGCGAGCCTTTGTGTTTTTGCGGAGTCGTCTGAGTCCTCAACCTTTTTCTAGCTTCTTCGGCCGAGCGAACGATAAACTCTTTGTTGTCGCCGTTGTACCTAGGATCGGTGAGCAGTTTTGCCTGTGCGATAGGATAAAGAATATCCCAAACGAGATTGGACGGAAGTCTTGGCTCGTCGGTGTCCAGAGTCATCTCGGGTGGGATAATGTTCGCGTATACTTCAACGGTATACGCCTTGTCGGGAATGGGGTAGAGATACAACCGAGGGATCACTTCCGTGTCGGTTCCCTCATTACGGTTATCCAAATAGTACCAGATTGGCCTACCCTTCTCTGCCTCGTTCTCCTTGTATTGAGGAAAGTTCAAGCCTCTACCGGACGGTGCCCGGAAATCAGAACTGAATATCGAGCGGGCTTTGATCTCCGCTTCGGGACCGGTCATTGGCGACAAAGGTCCTTCTCCCACGAGCTGTGGAATCTTATCGACGGAGGAAACCTCGACGGGTAAATCGGCGCTTGCCTGATCGGCGACGTAGCTAAGGGTGTAGCCCTTTTGAGCCCACATTGGGCGCTTTCCGTCTGTTGGGGAGTAGCATTCGCGATAAGCTTGATTAATGCAAATACCTATTCTGTCCTGATCGACTGGTGGGAGATCGGCAAGTGAGTCCGCGCCAAGCATAGACGCAAGCTGATCCCTCAATCCTAAATAGTTCATCACGGCCATTAAGCCATTTTATGCAGCTACTTCCGCTTTTTCTACCGGTTGCTTTTTAGCCTTTGGCTTGCGGCCTGGGCGGGCTTTTGCTCCGGATGTCGAAACTTTGACCTCGGGCTCGGGCTCGGGCTCAGGCTCTAACCATGCGGAAAAGAACATCGTGGTATAGATCTTTCCTTGTGTGCGAAAGATGTCATCGACTTCCTTTTGGTTCTTCGGCTCGTAAGCGAAGTGTCTGATCTCGGGATCCCAGATAAAATTATATCTGAGCTGAGACATGCCTTTTACTCTGATGTTGGGCGTTGCACCCATTTGATTACTTTTTCCGATGATTATGATTTTCATGATATAAAAAGCCTCTCCCCAACTAGGTTGAGGAGAGGCCGGGGATTGCGGTTAGGGAAATATCCTATCCATTAGGCTTATGCCTGTGTCAGCGACAATCCGGGAACCTGACGAACAACTTCGATAAGTTGAACGGAAGGTACTCTTCCACGGGTGTCGTGACGAGCAGCCATACCATAGACGGACTGTACACCAACGGCGCTCAAGTGAGCTTCGTTTCCGCTGTTTGCGAAGTCGTCATAGTGGAAGATTTGCTCGCCGTAGATTTTTCCTTTAGCGAAGTACATTGCGTCCTTACCCATTGCAAGCGCGTATCCGATCGGAGTTCCGATGTCATTAGCTTGAACGAACTGAGCGCCTTGTGCGAATGCGTGGTCGCCGTCGGCTTTAACATTTGCTCCGCCGTCTAAACCTGCGTCTGCGTTAAGGATACGGGTCAACCCTCCAGAGGTGGAGAAGTCAGCTGCGATTCCGCCACCGGTGTAGCTGTACAACGCGTAGGTTCCGTCGGTGTCTATACCGAGAACGTAGAACGTTCCGTTGTCGTTTCCACCCATAGCTTGTCCGCCCCCACCAGGGATACGGATGAAGGAGCCACGGAAGTTAGCCATGTAATCTCCGTCGGCATCTCCGATTCCTGCGGTTGCGTCGGCGATTGCGTCATATGCATAGAAGGTAGGCAACAAAGGCGAACCTTGGCGTCCACGAGCGGTGTCGATAAGAACGTTGTGGTTAGCGATTACATTGTTGTCCCACTTTGCGTACGAACCGGAGTAGAGCTTGTTGTTCTCACCGCGAGCGTCTGCTTGAGTGATTGCTTCAAGGTAGTCGGGATCCGAACGGAGGGGACGCAAGCATGCGTCAGGAGCGAAGAACAAGTAACCAGGAATTTCTTGGTTCTCGTCTCCACCAGTGTTCATAGGCTCAGCGCCGTTAGCGATGAGTGCTTGCTTAGCTTCTTGGATGATGTCGGTTGAAAGACCGTCAACATATTTCAAAGCTCCGTTGGCTCCGGTTCCGTATCCGTCGATGAAGTTTGAGCTTCCGGCGTTCTTGATGCAGATCTGACGAAGTGCGAATTGGATTTGGTCCTGCTCGGTGCGGGACATCCACTCGGACATAACCTCAGCGGAAAGCTGATCGATGGTTTTGCCGGTGAAGCGCATGAGCTTGAGAACTTGCGTCCAGGAGACAGCGTGACGAACGAGATCGATTTCAACATTGAAAGTTCCGAAGTCGAGGGTGTCGGTGCTGTTCTTGAGGATTTCTTCCCCACGAACGCCTTGCCCACGGATAGGAGCTACGGTTGTGAAGGTGATCTTATCGGATCCGCCTGCGGAGAGGTCGCGTTTTTCGGTAATTGGTTTACCGCTTCCTTCTCCTCCCATGAACTTTGAGAACACGTTTTTTTCCCGGGCGTCGCGTGATACGAGCTCGGACCAAAGACGTGAGCGCAAGTCAGAGTTAGCGCCGTCAAGGAGACCTTGGTAGGACGTTGTGTTAGTTACGAGATCCACATTGCCGGCAACTTGTGCTGCTGCAATCGGATCGGGATTTGCTGGTATGCCTTTAATAGCCATTTTATATAGTAATTATGAGATTATAGTTGATCCCGATTACCTCAGTGGCTGTGCTCCTCCAGGTGATCCCAATAGGGAGTAAATGTCTTTAGTTTCCATATTGGGAAGCTGCTGAAGCAAACCTTCTGCGGTAGCGGGAGTGTTTACAGGTTGTGCAGTAGTTCCCGTTGTCAGAACCTTCGCTTGAGTTCCCATCTGTGGTGCCTGCGGCTGAGGAGCTGCGGCCTGCGGCTGAGGAGCTGCGGCCTGAGGCTGGGGAGCTTCGGGCTGAGCTGGAGCCGGTGGAGGCGTCAATGATGCGAATTCGTTAGCGAGTAATTCAGGCCATTTCGGCGAGTCGAAAACTGCTGCGTAGTCGGGGTCCGCTTGAGCGTTTGCTACATAATCGTCGAATTGCTTGCGATAAACAGACTGCTTATCCTGCAATACTGGAAAACGTTCGTAAACTCTGTCGCGGCTCTCCATCGCTTTTGAACGATGGGTCTGATAAGCTTGGTTTTGATTTTCCTGCTCCATTTGCTGTTTACGGAGAGTCAAGTTTTGAAGCTCCAGCTCTTGTTTCATAATCTGACGCTGTAATTTCAGCGCTTGAGTAGTCTCAAGATCTTCGGCTGCTTTCTCGACTTGTCCTTCAAGCTCAAGAATGGAGGCTCGAATATCGTCCGCCTGCTTATCAATGCCTTGGATGGGGTCGGGCTCGGCGGCCTCGACTTCCTGCGTGGGCGTTGAAATGGGACTTGGTTGAGGTGCGGTCTGGGCTTCCTGACCGTAGATAATCCGGGATGCGTCGGCGAAAGAACCGGCAAATCCTTCGGATCTGTAAAGATCGATGACTTGCTGATCAAGCTCGTTGCGGGGACGAATCCTTCGCTTGCCAAGCTTTTCCTCTTCGCTTTCGACTTCCGGCTCTTGACCTTCGGCCGGTGGCTCAGGACTTTCGGTAGTCTCTTCCACGGCTTCCGGGATTTGCTCCTCGGTCGCAGGTTGAGCTTCGTTAGCCTCTTGCGTTAAACCCAATGCGTTTCGAAGTTCGTCGGTTGACGCACTCTCTACGCTGAACTGTTCCTCTTCCGTTTGCGGGGATTCAACCTCCGCAGTTTCTGTTTCCATACTGCGAAGATATACAGCGAGTTACAAAAATGTAACCGGTTGTAAAAACCTTACTTACCCTTGTTTACGGCGATAAAAAGATCGTCTAGCTTGCGGTAAATCTCGGTTATACTGGAATCAATGCGTTTTACGTTGGTGTAAAGTTCTTGGTTTTCCTGACCTTGTTTCGCCATTTCCACCCTGAGTGCGTCGATTTTCTCGGTGTTATCCTTGATTCTTGCGAACATATACTTAAACACCGCCGTACCCAGTACGGCAACAGTACCAAGTAATATGTCAATAATGTCGGAGCCGCTCATTATCTATGATTAACACAAAGTATATTGCGGAGTTACCGGTTGCGGTTACCTATTTGTTGTGGGGAGATCTCCCGCGCCTGGCTTTTTTAGCTTGTCGCAATAGCCTTGTTTTTCGCATTTTGCAGGATTTTCGCAGTCACATTTCTCTTTCATTAGAATGAATATTTGAATCGGTTGATGTCCATTTCATACGTTTTGGCCACAAGACCTTTCGTATGAGCGTTATAAAATTTCTGGTAGGATCCTCGGTCGGATTTGTTTACATGAGGCAGTTCCATCTGCGGTAGCCCTATGTCTTCGCACACTTTATCAAAGTCCTCCTGAAAGTGCTCAAAGCGGACTATATTCTCAATATTCAAGAGCATTTTATGCTGTGTATCTATTGCAGTTACGAAATGCCAGTTGGACTCCTGATATTGCGAGTATTCGGATGGGTTTGTTATGAAATCCATCCACTCTTCAAAGTTTTTCTTACCGAACATCGGAAGGTTTTTCTTAATCCTCCAGCAGTAGTAAGACACCATTCGATCCCACGGATTTCTGACGGTTCCGAATCTGTACCAGTCGGAATATTGCGGCTGCCAGAAGAACTCTGCGTATTTGTGCTTGTGGGGAACATCGGTCTTATCGGCATCAGGAATGAATAACTTCTCAATGCTAGTCCCGCCGGTCTTTGGCGGGTGGATGTATATGAACTTATGCTCTTCGTTGATCATGGCACATAGCACACTGGGCCGTTTGGATTTTCTTCGGGCGTGTGACTATCTTTAGGGATGTCGGTTCCGTAGTCTCCGATCTTAACACCTAGATTTGTGTGGTATACATTCAGCTGATTCGTTGAATATGCCGAATCAATAGCGTAGAAATAGTCGGAGTCCAGGTAGTCCACGATTCTCTGAGCACTGGCTCCCTTGCACAAGCTAAAATGAGCCCCACCATATCTTCCGTGGCTGTTCTTATCTGCGAATTTCGACTCCTCGTGGCAGTGCATGAATTTATGCAGATCAAACGTGTTGTCGGACTCGTCAGACCAGATATTTCGTACCATATCCCACTCTTCGGGCAAAAGACCGGAATCGTATAAGTAATTCAATCGCTCGGCGGTCTCTACCGAAACCACGGCATCGTCCTCGACTATTATGTAATCGTTCGGATTTCCGATTCGGGATCTGTGAATGAGATATTGAGACATGTAGACCCCAAAGATTCCAAAAGCTCGGCCGAGCGTGGCCTCGTCGTGCAAATAATTCCTTATTCGTTTGATGCTCTTACAAAAGTATGAGCTGTACTTACCCGTAAGAATATCATCCTTGGTTGGCCTTATAGCTTCAAATCTAGTTATCGGGTACCCAAGTATGGGGAGCGTGAGCTCCATGTTGTGCCTGCGATCTTCTCGGTAGGAAAGATTAATGTAGTAAACGTCGCTAATCATTTACTTCCCCTGCCTGTGTTTTTTCCACATGATGGAGAGCGACCAAGTCAAATGGACTAAGGTCAGCACCCCACACGCAAACGCGAGGTAAGGGTTAACGTCGGTCAGAGCAATCGTGCTTCCTGACCCAACAATAGCTAGAAAGGCATTGGATCCGTCATTCATTGTTAAGAGTTAATTTTGGTATATATTTATTTTCTGCCTCCGGGCGTGTAGTAAAATCCGACAACCATGGGGCATATGATCACAACGAAGTAGGTCGCTAAATGTCCCGTGGTTAACGATATAGGGGTTTGCTTTGCTGGAAAAGTGATGAGCCCAAAGAGAAACTCCGTAGCCCCTTCTCCGCTTGGATTAGTGAGGGTGACGATTTCTGCTGAGGGGAAGAGTGTACAGAGGATGACGACTGCTGAGAGTGTGGAGACGAGGATGAGTGCGAGCAGGCGACGGGTAGCGCGAGTAAAAGCGCCACCAGGACCGTTGTTAAGTTGCTGTTGAAATTTAAGTGCAAATTCATTGCCTCTAGCCTCCCTTGCCAGTTCTAATTCAAATTTTTGCTGTCGATTGTCAGCTATTGTCCCAAAAACACCTTTTAGGATCGATCCGAGCGCAGCAGATCCTCCGCCCGTCAAAAACATTGTGAGTAGTTCAAACATTCTGCGCGGCCCGTAAAAAAAGGGGTCGGAGGATCAGCCCTCCGACCCCTTGGTAATGCATTAGACTATACAGAATTATGCGTTCAATGCTGCGGTGAAGTCTGCTGCTGTACCGAGGCTGTCGGTACCAAGCTTCAGAGATCCAACTTGCATTGGGGCGTAAGTCAAAGCGCTGTCTGCGCTGTCAACGTCGGAGGTAGCTGCGGTTGCGCTGGTCAATACGGCGCGGAAGGAGTCGGCTCCTTCGTCCCATACAAAACCGGCATTGCTCTCAGATGATCCACGCTCAACGATGAAACCGCCGTCGTTCGAGGCGTTACTGGATGCAGAAGCTCCCTTGGAGACATTCATGATGCTGTCCTTGATGTCGATGTTGGTGGTGTCGACGGTGGTGGTGGTTCCTTGAACGGTCAAGTTACCCGACGCAACGATGTTAGCGGCGGAAAGATCTCCCGAGAAGGAAGCGGAGTTACCGTCAGCGGCGAGCGAACCGGCTTGAGTTTCGAGGTCGGAAACGTCGGAGCTGAGAGAAGCTTCTGCTGCAAGCGCGCGGGTTTCTTCGTCCGAGATAGCAGTTGCGTTAGCTGCTTCTGCCGTTCTAGCGGTGTTAGCTTCGGCAGTGATAGCTGCTGAGTTAGCTTGCTCGGCCGCTCTAGCGGTAGTAGCTTCGGCAGTGATAGCTGCTGAGTTAGCTGCTTCTGCTGCGGTAGCGCGAGTTTCCTCATCGCTGATTGCAGTTGCGTTAGCTGCTTCTGCCGCTCTAGCGGTGGTAGCTTCAGCGGTAATAGCTGCCGAGTTAGCTGCTTCTGCTGCGGTAGCGCGAGTTTCTTCGTCCGAGATAGCAGTTGCGTTAGCGGATTCTGCTGCACGGGCGGTGGTGGCTTCAGCGGTAATGGCAGCGGAGTTAGCTGCTTCTGCCGCAAGAGCGCGAGTTTCCTCGTCCGAGATAGCGGTTGCGTTAGTTGCGATATCGGTGTCGTTGCTCTGGATAGCTGCGGTGTTTGAAGCCTCTGCTGCTTGAGCCCTAGCGATTTCCGAGTTTAAGTCTGCGGTAAGGTCGGTTATGTCCGAGTTGATGCTGCTTACTGCACTATCAATCTTGGTTTTAACCGCACTACCCAATGTGGAGAATATATTAGACATATTATAATATTGGTTTTGTGATTTTTAAATGAAGCCTACGGCTTCGGTTACAGGCTAATAATTACTCAGGATTTTTCTCCCATCAACCGATTGCAACCGGTGGAATTAAGCGCAAAGAAGCGTTAAGAATCGTTTATGACCGGAACTAAATCCGAATATTTATCGCCTCGAATCATTCGAGAAAAGATGGATGTTAGCGCCGGCACCGTCCGAAGATGGGCCAAGCAACAAGGCTGGACTCGGAAAGAAATTAACTCACGAGTAATCAGATATCTGCGCAAGGACGTGGAAAAAACATTGGGGGTTTCCTTCGGATGAACATTTTAAGTTTTATTGGAACTAGCGTTAGGAATCACGTAGCCACACACAAGGGTGTCGTTAGAATCATAGATACCAAAACAAACATAATTGCGAGAAGCTCGGATCCGATTGGCACAACTGCCTTGGCTACTGATACGAATGACTTGTACATTCACACAGGGGGTGGAACGTGGAAAAAGATAACAACGGAAACGGTAACTTAAACTCGCTATTCGTAGCTACTGTATGCACGGGTGACGTAGATCACCAATACCATTTGAGTACGCTGGAGCTAGTCAATCAATGTCACCAAAGAGGGGTTCTGAATCATAACTGCATAGTTGCTTCCAGCATACTGACACAGGGTAGAAACATATGCGTCTCGAACTTTCTCAACGACCGGCGGTTTGATAATTTTCTCTTCGTGGATTCCGACATACGGTTTGATGCGGAGACCGCGTTCAGCTTATTAAACAGTCCGTACGATGTGGCTCTTGTGCCCTACCCTGTCAAACAGCATTTCTGGGACAAAAGCACTAAGGGCTTGAAAAACCATCCTCAAGGATCATCCAAGATAATGGGGAACAAGTATACGATTAAACAGATTAAAAATGCGGAGATTATTGATGATGCGTGGGTCGAGGTAGAGCACGGGACTACGGGATTTATGATGATCCGTAGGCATGTGTTTGAAAAGATCATTGCGGAGAAACCCAATCTTAGAATTAAGAAGAATATCTTCACGCCTAATGGTTTGATGCAGTATATGAATTTATATAATTTCTTTGATTTCAAATTCAATCCTAAGTCTGGGATTTATCAGGGAGAAGACTTTAGCTTCTGTAAGATGTGGCGTGGTATGGGTGGTAAGATTTATGCATACACAAAGGACTATGTGGCGCATTGCGGAAGGCACGAGTTTACTGGTCGTTATTACGACGAGTTTTGCTATGATTTCAGCGAGTAAAGAGAGGTAGTTACAAAATCGTAGTTATGATAGTTGATGCGGTCTACTCGGATATTCGCATTCTTCGGTCCCATATACAGACCTTCGGTCTCGCCCTGTCGGACAAGATCTTCAATAAAATCGTGAGCTCCTCGGGCTTTCAACCATGTCCAGTAATATGAGCGTGTTCCGGGTTCGCATTCAAGCACTACGTCCAGGTTGCAAAAGACCTTAGCGAAAAGCGTTGCGTCACGGAAAAGGGTTGAAGAAGAAGGGGGTGCGGATAAGGGAGCGAAAATTCTCAAAACCATTTGTAGTTCATCACCCACCTTGCGGATGGGTTGAATACATAGCCTTTTGAATCTTCGGGAATAGAAGACTCCGCACGCCTTAGTGCGGCCTGTGCGGTGTCGATAACGATCAAAAGATCGTTAATGTCACTCTCCGCCTTATTGAGCTTCCTTTTCAGATCAAGTTCGGATAGCGGCGGCGGAACGGGTTGTTCACCCTCCTTCATCGTTCAAAGCCGCGATGAAGTCGTCAACGGACATGTTCTCCTCTACCTCCTTAAAGCTGTCGAGTGAAGAACTTGCGCCATCAGTTATATTCTGTACGGTTTGCGTATTCTGCTCAATCGCACTGGTGAGCTCTTGGAGATTTCCAATAAACTCGGAAACCCGAGCAACTTGCCCGTTAAAACTGGTGACGGTGTCGGGCGTATCATTAAACCCGGCATCGTTGAAGACTTTAATGTCTCCCATTACGATACGGTTACAAAAGCTACCGCAGTCCCGTCTCCGTTTCCAACTTTGTACCCGCCAGAGTTTTTAGCGGCTACGCAGTAGTAATAAGTTCCTGCATTTTGCACGTCAGGACTGGTTACGGAGCTGGAGTCAAAATCGAGGCCGTTTTCAACCAAAGTAATTGCGGAAGGTGTTCCGTCGAGCTCATCTTGAAAGTCTTGCTCGGTGGTCTTTGAGAGGTCGTCGCAGCGCCAAACTTCAACGCTGGTTACGTCGGTTACGGTTCCTGCGAGTGCGGTCCAAGTAATATTAATATTAGCCATAGTTAAATTTAGTTAGGTGATTACTTTGAAAATAAGGTATTTTAGGTGGGGTCCTCAACCGGTTGGTTATATGTTCATCTTAGACCACTGGGTCTGATCGGTAACATCGGTTACTATTTGAGAACTACCGTCTTTTCTAGTGTGCGAGAGTACGCCGGTAAATTTGTTAACGAAGTACTTATGGACGAGGTCCATGTTCGCTTGATCCAGTGCGGAATCGAACAGGATGGATTCGTACTGGTAACCGCTAAGATTTCCAGGTCCATAATTTCCCATAGCTCTAATGTGCATATTATTTACAGCACCCGTAGTCTCTGCGACTCTACTTCTGTAATCAGTACCCGCTACAGTCAAGGGCGCAGCCGATAAAGTCCACAGTCTTGTAACGCCATTCGATCTTCTGACGACGAAGAGGTCGACGTTTCCGCTAATCCCGTTATTTCCAATAGTCTGTCCACCTGATACGGCATGGCCGCCCAGATACATATTAGTACCGTCAAAAGTCAGCATCTCTGCGGAGTTGTTATTGCCCTGACCGAGACCAATGATTTGAGTCGGGTCTTCTTGAACATGAAAATATGTGAAGTCTCCGGCTAGATTCACATGATTTCCTAAATTTCCGAGGTATCTGCCGTTTTGGTGCCAAGCATTTCTGGTGTGGTCGTAGGTTGCACCCCAGCTGCCATCTCTGAATTTCTGGCTTATATCAAGCCGGTCTTTCCAGTCTGAGCCAGTAGCTTGGGAATCTACCATTTGCAGAAGGTTGGCTGGTGCAAGCGAGGAGCCATCCGGGCGGCTGGCGTCAAAGTGCAAGACGGGTGCGAACGGTACAAAGTACTCCGCGCCAGCGTTACTGAAAGGACCGCCGGCGTAGTGGAGCTCTTCGGTTCCTCCTGTAGCAAAGCTTATACTGTCTTTATTGAACACTACATAGTCCGTGCCGTTATACACGACAATTCGGGTGGTGTCCGATTCGAAATAAACATCGCCGGCAAGAGGGCTAGCGGGTCTAGTTGTGCTGGTTATTGTGATTAGTTGACTCATTAGTTATCCTCGTAGTGTGTCCATTTGTCAAAGCCCAGGGTGTTGTATACGTACAAATCTTGGGTGTCCGTACCGTAGGCTATCGTGCCTATGGGATCGCCAACCCTGGCTAAGATGTTGGACTCGGTATCTAGTATTGAAATGTTAAAAGTTATTGGTGCGACTGCACTCAAACCTGTCGGTCCTGCGGCCGGAGGAGCAACGCTTGTGTTCAAAGACCCTGGGCCTGCGGCCGGAGCAAGGACGGTTGCGTTCAAGCTTCCTGGGCCTGCGGCCGGAGCAGGTTCCGGAGGTGGCGGAGGTGCGGGAGGGACGACGGGTGCGGGAGTTCCCAAATTGCGGTAGCTTGGCTTAGCGGTCGCGGGATTGCGGTTTTTCCGAAGGTACATGTCATTAAGACCATCTCCGTCGGAATCAATGAAGTCGCACTTAATCGAACGGCCAAAGCGGCCAGTTTGATCGTGTTCCTGCTCAATCGTTTTTACATCAAGGGGGTCGCGAACCCGGTCTCTGCGGGTTACGCTATTTGGGTTTGCCGCACGGTGGTCGGTGCGGACTAGTTTTCCATTTTTGTAAGATCTCATGATGGTACAGTTGTTGAAAAGGTTGGGCTGTTTATTAGTACTCCGTCCACGCCGTCCGATCCTTGTCCTTTGTCCGTTATAGTGTCCCCCGAACCTCCGTCATTATCTCCCATTCTCCACCAATGTGCAGGCGAAAAAGAACTTATATCAGCAGGTACTCCGCTACTGTAAATAGTTGAGACATCAGAAGCCGATAAAGCTGAACCGAAGAAAGCCATTTCATCAAGTTTGACATTTGAGTAAAAACCTATGGAAGTTGCTAAGGCCCTTGCCGCCCAAACTAAAAAATCCGGGGGAGCTCCCACTGTTCCATAAGCGGACATATCTAGGGTTGTGCTTTTATTTGCGACAGAACTTCCATTAACATAAAGAACGCTCACGCAACTTGATCCGCTTTGCTCGAAGGTTGCCACAATGTGATTCCAATTTGTCCAAGTTTGACTTCCTGAACCTAGCAGTCCTGTGCTTACATCATTTGCTTCGTAAAAGGCATTAAGGACGGTGCCGTCGTGCCAAAATTGAATTCGATCAAAAGCGGTTGCGTTGCTTGAAGAAAGCAGAATTTGAGTACCTGAGGTATCATTAAACTTTATCCAAAATGAAACTGAAAACGAACTGCGAAACAGAGTAGCAAAATTGTTATCGCATTTCATGTAGCTACCAGCTCCGTCGAAGCTAACAGTGTATTCGTTGCCGTTCCATGCGGGGGGTGGAGGAGGAGGAGCGGGTTCGGGGGATGTACCTGAATACATAGGCTTAGGCACACCGGCATATTTAAAATTACCAACGAGTGAGTTTTTAAGAGAATCGGGGCGCCCGGCTAGACTGATGTTGCCGGGATGTGAATCTATTATATCGGTATCCTTCACGATTTCTTAAGTTTCCAAGTTTCCGGGTCTTTAATCTTTGAGTTTTTAACCTCAATCTTCAGCGTTTTCTCCGCAAGAGCCATAGGCGATAAGCCTTCCAACGCGTTAACGACAGCTTTGAGGGCAAGGGTCTCCTCCGCGGTAGTGTCGCGGTCGAGCATTTTGGTGAGATACCTGGCACGCTCTTTTTGAAAACGTTTTTCAAGATGGAGAAAAGCTTCATCGACGGTCAGTCTTTTAAGATCTGAAAGCTGATCGAATATAACAATATCGCTCATGCGAGAGAAGCGGCCCGGCTAGTTGAGGTAATAGCTCCGCTAGCTTTATTATAGCTTGTTCCAAGAGATCCACCAAAGAGCGGATGAAAACTTCCGAACATACGTTCGACGTTAGTTTGCTTGGCCACCACACGGCGGTCTAGTTTTTTTTGCTGCTTTGGGGTAAGAGGTTTTACTTTACTGTGGCTGTATTTCATAATTTTATTGCTGATATTGATTCATTCCTTGTGGATTACTATTACCCATACCAGCTGTAGCCGCTGCGACGCCATCGGTTGGTGCCGGGCTTTCGCCCTGTGCGGCATTATCGCCAAGCATCTTGGCAATCTCAGCTTCGGTCTTTGGGTCGGGTGGAGCTTCCTGAGGCAGTAGCTCGTCAGTCTTCTCAAAGCCCATGGCGTCAAGAATACGCTTAAGCATGGGTCTCATGAATGGCCGCATTTCAGGCGGCGATTGGAAGTATCTTTCTTGGGTCTGCAAGGCGAGATTCGCTTTCTCTATCGCCCTTTGACCTTGGTCCTGCGACAGCATGACTCGGACATTGATCCCGATATCTTGGATCGCTTCCGGAGTCATAACTCCAAAGGCTCGAACGTCGCCCTCCATGTATTCGAAGACTTCTTCCTCGTCCATGGTTGCCATGGCGACCTGTACGAGCTTGGTCAGATGCTCCTCGAATCCTCTAACGATTCTACGCATCCAACGACGGCCGATTTTGGAGGCTTCGCGAAGGGTTGCTTCAACTCCTGTTGCTGTGTTAGCGGGAGCCAGAGCCTGATAATCTCCCTGTGCCATGTTGCTGACTCCAAGCCAGAGCTGGACGATACCGAATACGAAATCGATCAGTTCCTGAGTCTTGATGTCAACATTGGGGATAGCGGAGAATTGCAGGAAGTCATCAATCGCATACTGATCCTTCAGCTCGAAGATCTTACCTGCGTGCAGTTCAACGTCCTCGGGCTCATCCTCTACGGCCTGCGGGTTGACACCTACGACCGGATTGGCAGCGAGCTCATTCCGGTAGCTTTGGGAGTTGAATTGTTTATCTACGTATTCCTGAAAGCTGCTGATTCTTTCGGGAAGACTGCGGCCACACCATTTGTTTCTCTCCCGTCCGATTGATACGGCGGTGTAAGGAACTTTGTTGTCGGGCGTAAGCTTGGCCACGAACTCGTAGTAAATTGATTTCTTGGTCTCTGGATCGATGAATACGCAGAATTCCTGAGGAGTTCCCGTGCCAAGAACATCACGCTTCATCCAGCATTCCAGAATCTGTACGCTTGGATTTTCTTGATTATCAAAATCAAGATTCTCGGTACGCTCTTCGTTCTTTTCGATTGGGCTTCGCGGATTTGCGTCTTTGTTAACCAAGTTGTAAAAGTCGGCAAACGAGCACCACTCACGTTCAAGGAACATTTCTCTGACCCAGCGCATGTCCTTGTCGTAAAGCTCGACCAGAATGTCCGCGTCATCAACGGATTCCGCATCGCTTGGGCATAGGAATCTGTCGCTGTCTACGACCTCCGACCTTGGGCCTCTGTACCTAACCTGTTGGGTTGGGACTCCTTGCGGAAGGGGTTGGAATTGGTGAACACCCGGAGTCATCACAAAGCTGGGGTCAGACGCGAGTCTAAGCTCTGACTCTCCGGTCATTGGGTTTAGTTCTGGGATGAATTGGGACTCGCCCTCGATGATTGGTCCTTCGCCTGGGATCTCTTCGAACTGACCGGTCATGTTATTGAACAGACCGTTGCGCTCGTAATCAAACCATGTTGAAACATCTTCCTTGTAGGTGGACTTAAGAACCAGGGCTCTCTGTATAAATAGATGGAGGTAGGACTCTTCCAGACGCTCGCGGGTTTCGGCTTTGTCCTCGAGTTTCCAGTTGAAGTATTTGTCGAAAGCTTCCGCCATGTCGATATCCGCGGCACCTTGTGCTTCGAACTTAAAGTATGGGCTGGTTCCGGTGATCTCGTCCTCGGCTCTGGCCATGAAGTGATCGACCACGAGAGAGGTCATGGGAACCGAGAGATTGGAGTGGCTGAATATTCCGTCGTACCCTACCCGATCGGTTCGTTCATTGTGGTACGACTTCCAGGATATTTTATCTTTCTCTATTCTTTCCCGATTATCTTCCTTCAATTGCTCAACGCGTTCAAGCGCGTACTTAACGAGCTTCTCCTCTTGTTCGTATGATAATCTTAAATTTGTTTGCTTCATCTAACTCCTACCGTTTGGGCTTGCTTGATCACCTTGATCATTAACTCTAACTCCTTTTTGCGTATCGCGTCCACCCGTTGGGTTTTCTGCTCTTCGGACAAACTCTTCGATCCTTCGATCTGCTTCTTGAGTCTGTTGAGTTTATTCTTTTGTTTATCGAACGCACTGATAGCACCGGACATTTTGACTAGTTCTTTATTGTCCCTGAGAACACCCTGATAAATTTTGGGGTTGATGTTCTTTGCATTCTTGACTGCTTTCTCTGCATTCTTTACCGCGTCCCGCACATCATAGAAAACCTCTCTGGTCGTAGACCCGTAGGTCGTTGCTCGCATGAATCGGTTGGCTACGGGGATGTCTCCTACATTTCTGATATTTTGACCTGATGATAGTAGTCCACCGAACAAAGTGTCCGCGATCATTCCGGGACCGCCCAGGTAGCCGTAGAACAGATGCTTCATCTGACTGCCCGACACATCCCACTTTAGATCCTCGTCATCGGAATACATCAGCGGGTTTTGACCGGCGAATCCCTTGAGCGAACCTTTCACATCATCACTACCCCCTAGCATGGAGTTAATACCTCTGGACAGTGCGGTCCAGTGCTCAGGCGTACTCTTGGGGTCTTGTAAGTGTGCGGGTTTTGGCACCTCGAACGGGCGATCTGCCTGTCTGATTGGCCTGTCCATAAAATTCTTGTTTGCCCACAACTCCATGATTGGGGTTGATGCTGTGGGCGATAATGCGGTCATCAGGCTGGCTCCGCCAATGGGGTTAAATGCCTGAAGAGCAGCTTGCTGGACGCGAGTAGTCCCCCCGAAAACTCCGGTTCCTCCGCGTCCAAATACATTCTTGGCAACCATGTCGCCCATAACCTGACCCATAGCCCAGAAGAGATTGTATCCGAGCGGAAGGGGCATGCTTAAATATCCGGTGTCCTTTTCGTCATTAAAGAATCCAGGTAAGCCCGCAGGCATGGGCAGGATAAAGTTAGTGTCTCTTTTGTATGTGCTGATGGTGTCGTAGTCAGGCATCTCCTCATCTTCGTCATCATCCACCAGTCTGTTAAAAAGATTAACGATCAACGCGGCTCCCGCTATACCTCCGATCAGAGCCGCTCTTTCCTTAGGACTTCTGCGCATAATCGTGGTGACCAAACGATGTGCGGAGTTTACGGATGCTCCGAAGAATACATACAGCGCGCCAAATGCCTGAGTAAGATTACCCTTCTGATTGAAATCAACGGTTACATTTCTTGCAATCACCGCGGCTTCGTCAGGCTGACGGCCGTCTTTTATGGCTGCCCAAAAGGTGCTTGCACGAATAGAGTTTTCGATTGCGGTGTTCATCGCATCGACCAGATCCCAGAATTGTTTCCAGCTCTTCTTGGCCCACCCTTTTCCTTTTAAATTCTTTTGAATCTCCCGTACTTTTTCGGGAAGGCTTGGGTGTCTGAAATATCCAACCTTTGCTCCCTGAGCACGGAAGTATTGCCATTGAGCTATGCGATTTCCAGATTTAAGAATTTCGGATGGGTCGCCGTTTTTAAGTAAACGGATCACATCTTCGTCCTGAGTATTCGGGTTAATACCTTTCTGCTTTGTCCGCTCGGCTTTGTAAATTTCCTTTATGAATGCTCCGAGATTCTTGGGGTTCAATGCATCCTTGATCAGAACTTTCTTATCGTCTTCAGCTAAATGAATCGCAGCCGTACCAACATCCCTGAAGAAGTTGGGAAGCATGAAAGCGATATTTGCGGAGGTGAACATCTGAGCCATTCCGCGGGTTACGACATTAAAACCTTGGAGGACTGAGGGTAAGCTTTCGTACCTTAAATTCTTAAGAGCGTCGGCCATAGCCAAACCCTCTGCGGTGTCCGCTAGCTGTATGAATACGGGAACTCCATTGTTCCGGAATACGAAAACTGACTGGCTGTCTTGAAATTTAGAGCTGATCTCTCGCCTAACTATATTGATTGATGAATTAGTTTCGGGAGTTTCGTAAGAGAATGTTTCCTTAGTTTCTTGAAACGGGGTCTTCGTAAATATCTTTTCGAACTCGTCCTTAAATTCCTTGAATGCTTTTTCGTACCCGGGCTCTTTAAGTTTAAGGAGCTGATCGTAGGTATCCTTGACTGCTGGATCCATAGATCTTTCAGAGAAGTACCCCAGGCTTTCATCCTTGCCGTACAAAATATTCCTAACCATGCCGTAAAAATTTCCAAAACTCCGGGCGACTTCGTTTTTCTTAGCCTTGATCATGTTAGACATGTGCTGGTTAAACGAATTACCCAGTACGAGCGAAGGGTCGGGTCCTTTCTCCAACTGGCGGCCGAATGCGCCTTTTAGTATAATCGATCCTTTGGGTTGATCGAATCCTTTTCCTGAATTACCACGACCGCCACCAAACTCATCCCATGCTTTTTCGTGGTCGTAGAATTGCTCGGTTTCCCCTTCAAAGCCCTGAAGCGGAGCGTATGAATAGTTATCGGACAGGTTGACTTTTGATTTGTATGCGTTCCCGTACTTGTCCGCGGTACCTTCCATAAAATCAAACCTGGACATTGCTTCGGTCATTGCTTTGACCTCGTCCAGTGATTGCACTGTTTTTCCGTCCTCTTCCTTTAACGCCATCTGGAGCATACCTGCGTCGGCCAGGTCTTTAATCCCGCTCTTATTCATGGAGTAGTATTTCGGCAGAGCTTTGTTTAAGAACTCCACAAACTTTGGGTTTTCCTCCATCTGCCCTAAAGCTTCAAGAGCGTCCTTAGTCTTTACCCCGGAATCTCTATTTATGACGAGCTCATCGCCTTCCTTCTTAAAGAAATAGTCTCTAATTTTTACGTAGTCCTTGTTTTTCTCGGGCTCGCCCTCCCGCTCAAGCTCTCGAAGGGCTTCTCTCGCTTTTGCTTCGATCTGAAGATTTCGACTGGGGGCTGCGCGGAAAATCAAGTATCTACCGAATTCTTCCTCATCGACATTGTACTCGCGCATCAAGTCCATGATGGGTTCGTAGTATTCCAGGTTTGCCTGCTCTACCGCATCATCACCCTTACCAAAATACTGATGGAATCGACCGCGTACATTCAAGTAGTTGCTGAGCGGGTTATTCTTGGGCAGTCCGACTTCCTCGAATGCTTTGGTGAATATGTTATGGGCTTCGTGAAGCGGGTTCGTGCGGTCAACGAAATTGAGTTTGAACGATCCTTTCTTCACGCTCTCGCTCTTGTCCTTGTACCACTTATCAAAGTCTTCCTTCATCTCCTTGCTCCCTGACGCGATTCGGCCGAGAAGTGCGACTTTGGAGATGTTCGGGTTAACGTCGCTGGTTAGGCTTATGCCCGCATCGGCATTGAGCGAGCGGGGGTTTCCGCCGAAGAGGTCGTCGGCATCTTTTATATTGTTCCGGTTGTCGAACTCTTCAGCAATTATGTCCTTTAAGGCCCGGGACAGGTTGCCGATGTCCAGCAGCTCCTCCAGGAGTTTGCTGTCTACATCCTTAAGAGCTTTAGGATTTGCTTCGAGTTTTTTTACGACGCTGGCTTGCTCGGCTGCGGTCATAACCTCTTCGCTTACCCTTATCGGTTTTTCGGACTGCGTGGCTTCGACATTTCCGCTGTCGTCGCGAAACTCGCCGTCTTCAGCTACGCCGCCCTCTGCTCCTTCTTGAGGATCGCGCTGGAGTAATGTATTCTCGTACTTGTCGTACTCTTTGAATAGATCAATACCGCGTGCATCAATAACTGCTTGAACAATCGGCTCGACGGCTGCCGCCATCTCTTCCGGAGTCATTCTGCTGTCGTCATCAAGGAATGGGTTGAAATCTTCTACGAGCTTACCCTTGAAATACATATCGCCCCGCTCGAAACGCCATTTAAAGTCCTCGTCCTTGGACTTGGACTTCTTAGCTTCCGCTTCGTTGATTATCTGCATTTGAGCTCGTACATCTCCGGCATCCGCTTCTTCCTGCAACGAGGAAATCTCAACGTCTCTAATACCAAGCCTGGTGTACATTTCGCTCAGGAACTGGGGAAATACATATACAAGTAATCCTTCGCCCAAGCCTCCGGGGAGTTGTTTAAGCTCAGCAGGGCCGCCATCATCGGATCGCTTGGTCTCACTTGATGGGATCTGATCAAGCTGCTCCATCTTTTTGACGGGGTTGCCCTCCATATAGAGCTCGACAATATCCAGAGCCGTCACATTCGTGGATGCGGCAGGATCAACCTCGATCTCGATGTCATTTTTTTCGTTAAAAAGAACTTCGCTTTTCTGAAGGGTTGTCCGGTTTTTTTGGAAAGTTGGGGCTGGCCGCAGCTCAAGCCTATGAAAAGTGTTTGAAGAGGATCGATACCCTCGATTTTTAAATATTTCGGATTTTACCTCCTCAAAAAGTTGCCTAGCACTTTGGGATAGTTCGTAGCTTGGAACCAGTAAATCTTCTCTTTTTAGAGATTTTTTAACCGCTACAACATCGCTATCTTTATCGTTCGTCGGCTTGTCTCCGTAATCCCACCCGTCCTTAGTTTTTGAAATTTTTCTATCAAGATTAACTTTTTTTGTTTTTGACTCGGTGTATTTTTTATTACTTCCGTAGAGCTCTTTAAATTTCGAATCGGACATGCCGTCGAAATACTGATGCACTGCTTGATTAAGCACAGCATTTTGACTCTCCGTGAGCATCGCACGGTTTAGAGGAGATTCGAAATCTAGACGACCTTTGGCGAATAGATTCATTATATCGAACGGTTCGTATATGACTTCTGCGTTGAACTCGCCATGTCCGTACTTTCCGGTTCTTTCCTCAACCTTGCCACCTTCGGCAAACGGCCCGAGGTATTCGTACTCACTCAATTTACCGTAGTCGAATTTACCGTTGTTCAAGGTTTTCTTAAAAGCCTCGTTCATCGCTGCCCGCGTCTTGAAATAGTTAAGCGGGTCATCAAGCACGGCTTCTATGGTGTTGTCACCCCACTTGATCAGAGATTCGGTTTTTTCAAGACTAACCACAGTTTGGAAAATCTCATTCGCGGTCTCTCTCAAAGAGTCCCGTTCTAGTTGCGTAAGCTTGGGTGCGTTAGAAGCATAGTTTGAGATAGCTTCCGACTCCGCACGCATTTGTTCGGTCAAGTCTCCTGAAAGATCGTATTTTGATTCCGAAACTAAGTCCGCTTTCTTTCCATCCTTACCCTTCGGCCTCCAGCCCAAGTCCTGAGCCTTTGCGACTAGATCGTTGTAGTACTCTATCTCGAATTTCTGTCTTTTCTTAAGACTGGGTATGGCGGTGAGTGAGTGTACAAAAGATTTACCGGTTACGACTTTCGGAAATGGGTCTCCTTCGTATTCGGCATAGTCGGCTAAGTCATCAATAGGGATGGATGATTCTTTGTCTTTTCCGCGCGAATCCAGGATTTCGTCTCGCGCGAGCTGGAATATATCCTGGTAAAACTGAGCATTGGAGTCCGAGGGATCACCCATCGCTTCGAGGGTCATTCCGCTTGCGGCATAAAGCGCTAATACATCCTCAAGCGTAGGATTTGAACCGTATGGCTGCTCCCTTAAGCCCAAAGACCTCATTCTCTCAACCACGATAGCCGCTAAATTTCCTCCCTTGTCCGTACTGAAACCTGCGGGGTATCCTCTAGCGGCTTCCTGTAATCGTTTGGTATCCTTATTCTCCTTATACCGGACAGTTCCCATAGGCTTGGAGCCAATTTCCTCTTTTTTACTGGCAAGAGCGGATGCTTTGACCGCTTCCAAAATCATTATGTATTCGGTCTTGGTGCGGGGTCTGGAGTTGCCCTTCTTATCGACTACCAAGCCGTAGTACGGATTACTCTCTTTAGGTACCTCCGGCCCGCGGGATCGGTCAAACTCATCGGTTACGAAGTCCCACAATATCTCTTGCGGACTACGTTTGGCTTCCTCAAATACATCCTTACCCTGCATGCGAGCACTTCTTGTCACTACAAAATTGTCAAAATTCTTAAGCGTCGCTAGCTGACCAAGAGTCATACGCTCGGTTTTCCCAATGGCGATTTTCTTACCTTTCCTTTTTACGGCAGGTGTGATCATCAGAAGAGAATGTGGAATGTCTTTCCAGTCTACGGAAAGCTCTTCGGGTGCGATCATTTCGAGAAATTCGAGAACTAGTGCGCGGCTTTTCTTTAGCTCGTTAATCTCGGCCTGCACCCCTTGGCCTTCGGCTTTTGGGGTTTGGC
>MDTG01032296.1_pt1 | contig 30093 bp, 27 predicted proteins | sample 811421 | NCBI WGS metagenome assembly MDTG01 (sample SAMN05326645, study PRJNA326480) | marine metagenome | isolation source: seawater | place: Pacific Ocean: South East | collected 2011 | reverse complement strand
ATTAATTCAGTTCATAATTTAAAGTGGCCTTTTATAAAAAAATTCAAAAAAAATAAAAAAATTATGAAGATTGTTGAGCATTTATTAGATGAAAAAATTAAAAGTTTTGGTGCAGAAGTTTTTGCCAAACCTGCAAAAGTTGGAATGGCTGTACCAATTCACCAAGATAATTTTTATTGGAACCTTAATGATGGAAAAGGTGTTACAGTTTGGTTAGCTTTAGACAAGGCTTCAAAAAATAATGGAGCTATATTTTATTTCAAAAAAAGTCATAAAGCTGGTTTATTAAATCACAAGTCATCTTACACACCAGGAAGTTCCCAGAAATTAAAAAATATGAATGTACTTAAAAAATTTAAAAAAATAACTCCAGTGCTAAATGTTGGTGATATTTTGATTCACCATTGTTTAGTAGTTCATGGAAGCAAAAGAAATCTAAGTTCTAAAAATAGAGCGGGTTTAACACTTAGATACATAGGCAGTTCTAGTAAAATTTTAAGATCAGCTAAAAAAAAATACGAAAAAAACTTAAAAAAACAATTAACATAAATTATTTAATGCCTGGTTACGAAGTAATAGACAATAAGGAATTTAAGCAAATTTCTCAAATTTTTAAAAAAAGTAAAACTTTGTTTAGAATGGGTTTTGATAAACAAAGAAAGGGTATTTATAAAGTTAAAGAATTTGAAAAAAATTTTGCAAAAAAATTTAAATCAAATTATGCTTTAGCCGTAACCTCAGGCACTGCAGCATTAAGAATTTCCTTGTCTGCACTTAATTTAAAAGCTGGTGACGAAGTTATTACCCAGTCTTTTACCTTTGTGGCTACAGTTGAGGCTATAGTCGAAGCTAGAGCAAAACCTGTTTGCACAGAAATAGACGAAACACTTAATATGGATCCCCAAGATCTTTTGAAGAAAATAAATAAAAAAACAAAAGCCGTAATAGTTGTTCATATGCTAGGTGTTCCAGCAAGACTAGATAAGATTAAAGAAATTTGTAGAAAAAAAAGGTTGGTTTTAATTGAGGACACAGCATGGGGCTGTGGCGGCAAATTTAAAAATAAATTTCTTGGAACTTGGGGAGATATAGGGGCATTTTCTTTTGATTTTGCAAAAACAATAACTACTGGAGAAGGAGGAATGCTTCTTTTCAAATCAAAAAAACATTTTGAATTAGCAAAGGCTTGGCATGATCATGGTCATGAAAATAACCCCAAGCTACCTCGATGGGAGGACAGCAGAAAAAAAAGTGGGTTCAATTTTAGAATGACAGAAATGCAAGGTGCTGTAGGAATAGCTCAATTAAAAAAATTAGAATTAATTCTAAAAATGCAGAGAAAAAATCATGACAAAATATGGAATTATATAAAAGAAATCCCGGGCATAACTAAAAGATATTATCCATTAAAAAGTGAAATCTCAGCAGATGCATTAATATTTTTTTTGAAAACAAAAAAAATGGCCATCGAATGTAGAAAAGAATTATTGAAAAATAAAATTTCAACAAAGATTTTACCAGAAGCATACACATGGCATTTTGCTAGCGAATGGTCCCATATTAAAGAACTAAATAAAAACAGATCAAAATTAAAAAAGAGTTTTAAGAAATCTAAAAAATTAATAGAAAGATCTGTGTCAATACCAATCTTTGTGAAGATGAAGAAAGATTTTCCTAAATTAATTTTTAAATCAATTAATAAAACTCTCTAATCAATGGGTAAAAAACCTAAAATTTCCGTTATAATTCCAGTTTACAATCAAGAGAAGTACCTCAGCAGGTGTCTGAGGTCTCTAATGGATCAAACTTTAGAAAAAAAAGATTATGAAATAATTGTTGTAAATGATGGTAGTACTGATCGTACACAGTTTGTTGCTGAAATGTTTAAAGATGATATTAAAATTATAAAAAATAAAAAAAATAAAGGTTTACCATTTTCAATTAACTCAGGAATTTTATCAGCAAAAGGAAGATTTATTGTAAGAGTAGATTCAGATGACTATGTAAATACAGAATTTCTAAATATTCCTTATAATTTTTTATCTACTAATCCCGAAATGGATGCAGTTTCTTGTGATTATTATCTTGTTGATGATAAAGAGGAAATCTTGAAAAGAGAAAATTCTTCAAAAAAACCAGTGGGATGTGGAATAATGTTTAGAGTTGAACACCTTTTAGATTTAGGCATGTATGATAATTCTTTTTTAGTACATGAAGATAAGGATTTAAGAATAAGATTTTTAAAGAAATATAAAATTCATAGAATAGCTCTTCCTCTTTATAGATATAGAAAACATGGAACAAATATAACTAATAATAAACCTAAAATGAGAAAACACTTTAAAAAATTAGCAAAAAAACACAAATTTTAAATGGCTTTCCAATTTTCAAATTTAAAAAAAAACATAAAACCTTACTTTATTGCTGAGGCAGGTGTAAATCATGAGTGTTCATTACGTGCTGCAAAGAAATTAATTGATGCTGCAAAAGATGGGGGCGCTGATGCTATAAAATTTCAAACTTACAAGGCAGAGAAAATTGCCTCAAAAAACTCGCCTTATTACTGGGATTTAAAAAAAGAAAAAACCAGAAGTCAATTTGAGCTTTTCTCAAAATATGACAAGTTTGATGAAAAACATTACAGAGAACTACATAATTACTGCAAAAAAAGAAAAATCGAATTTTTATCTACTCCATTTGACTTAGAATCTGTTAATTTTTTAAATCCTTTATTAAATGTTTTCAAAATTTCCTCTTCAGATATTACTAATTTTCCATTAATAGAAGCCATTGCTTCAAAGAAAAAACCTATAATTTTATCAACAGGGGCATCAAATTTAAGTGAGATTAGAGCAGCATTAAAAATTATAAATAAAAAAGTAAACAAAGTTGTTCTTATGCATTGCATTTTGAATTATCCAACCAAAAATAATGATGCAAATTTAAATATGATTAAATCTCTTAAAAAAGAATTTCCCAGTTGTATTGTAGGGTACTCAGACCACACATTGCCATCTAATGATATGCAAAATTTAATAACTTCATTTTTTTTAGGTGCAAAAGTTATTGAAAAACATTTTACTTTATCAAAAAAGAAACTAGGTAATGATCACTATCATTCATTGGACTCTAAAGATCTTAAAATTTTTAATAAAAGAATATCCTATATATCTTCAACACTTGGAGTAGACAAAAAAAATTTTATTAAATCTGAAATAACATCAAGGAAAAATGCAAGAAGAAGTATCGTCTTAATAGCTGATAAGAAAAAAGGTTATCAATTAAAAAAAAAGGACCTAATTTCTAAAAGGCCCGCAACCGGTATCAGTCCAATTTTTACTAAAAAATTAATAGGAAAAAAACTCAGACGAGACCTAAAGTCGGATACAATTCTTAGCTGGAAACATATTCTTTAATTTAAAATGAAAGCAACCGTAATAGTACAGGCGAGATCAAATTCAATAAGACTTAAATACAAAATGTCCCAAGATTTGACAAATCTTAAAGTTATTGAATGGGTGTTAAGAAGATTAAAAAGAAGTAAAAAAGTCAAAAATTTTGTTCTAGCTACAACATCAAATAAATTAGATCGACCATTAATAAAAATAGCAAAAAAATACAATTTTAAGATTTTTAAAGGCGACGAAAAAGACGTACTAAACAGATTTTTTAAATGTGCAAAGAAAATGAAATTAAAAACAATTGTAAGGGTATGCGCAGATAATCCATTTATCGATAGTAACCAAGTTGATCGTTTAGTTAATGAATTCAAAAAAAAAAAATTAGATTATATGTATAATAATATGCAAACAGTAAATAATCTAAATGCTGATGGGTTCGGAGCAGAAATTTTTAATTTTTCGTCATTAAATAAAGCTCATAAATTGGCAAAAAAAAAGTCTGACAGAGAACATGTCACAAAATTTATAAGAGAAAATAATAAGATATTTAAGGTAAAATGCTTAGAACCAATTAGTGGATTAGATTTTCCATACTTGAAGTTTGATATTGATACAAAAAAAGATTTAGACAAACTTAGAAAAATAATATTAAAACACAATATAAAAATAAGTTCGTCGGGTAAAAAAATTGTGAGTTCAATAATAATTTCACAAATAAATAAATTTTTAAAAAGATTGTTCCCTCTAAATAGAAGTTTAACTGGCAAAGATAATTATAAAACATTAAGTGAGATTAATAAATTAACGAAAATTAATATTAAGAAAATACCTTCTGATAAAAAAGTATATGACTGGATTACTCCGAGAGAATGGATTGTTAAAGAAGCTTGGATAAAGGATACCAAAACAAATAAAAAGATTGTTGATTTCGGTTTTAATAATCTATCTCTAGTAAATTACAGCTCACCTTTCAAAGGTAAAATGACCGGAATTAAGTTGAAAAAGAAATTACATTTTCATCCACACTTAAAAAATGAAATTCCATATAAAACTACTTATTTCAAAAAAGACTGGGGTTTTTGCGTAAATAAAAAAACTTATGAAAAAATAACACGTTCAAAAAATAAATTTGAAATAAATATTAATTCTAGGTTTAAAAAAAGTAATTTGGTATATGGAGAAAAACTTATAAGAGGAAAATCAAAAAAGGAGATATTGATATCTACCTATATATGTCACCCCTCAATGGCTAACGACAATTTAAGCGGAGTTATTTTGACTGCTTTTCTCACAAAATTTATAAATAGTCTTAAACAAAGGCATTGGTCTTATAGAATTGTTTTTTTACCGGAAACAATAGGTGCAATTTCTTATTTAAATAAGAATGAAAAAATGATGCGAAAAATTGATTTTGGACTAGTAGTTTGTAATGTAGGTGGAAAGGGTAAATTTAGTTTAAAACAAAGTTTTGAAAAAAATCATTTCTTAAATGATCTTGCTAAAAATGCGATAAAGGAACTAGGCCATAAACCAAAAATTCATCCATTTGATATTAACGGAAGTGACGAAAGACAATACTCTTCACAATTTTTCAAAATCAATATTTGTTCAATTTTTAAGGATAAATATTATGATTTCAAACAGTACCACAGCTCTGCAGATAATTTGAAATTTGTTAAAGCAGAAAATATTTATAAAACTCTTAAAATTTACCAAAATCTAATTCAAAAATTAGAAAAACAAATAATATTTAAAACAAAAAAAACAAAAGGTGAGGTTATGTTATCAAAATATAACTTATATCCAAAATTGGGAGGCAGCATAATTCCAAAAAAAAATAAATTATCAAGTCTGGATATTTTGCTCTGGATATTATTTCTATCAAACGGAAATAGAACTGTTGAACAAATTTCTAATTTTCTAAAAATTGATAAGAATAAATTAATAAATGATTATAAAATTTTTATTAAAAAAAAACTTGTAGAACGTGTTTGAAAAACTAACTTTTAATAAACAAACTGATTTGGAAGAGTATAATAAAATTATTAGCAACTCTCCCCAGGGCACTATATTTAGTAATTCTAAATTTCTAGATTCTTTAGGTGTCAAATACCATTTATGGAACGTCAAACAAGGTAGTGAAATAAAAGCTTTATTATGTTTAACAGTCTCAAAAGATGAAAAAAAGGTTATTTTAAATGATTTTGTAATTTATTCAGGAATAATTTTTAATTTGGATATTAATAGATTAGAAACAAAAATTAGAAGTGATAAATTTAAAATAACGGAATTTATTATAAATAATTTAGTTAAAAAATATAATTATTTAGAGTTTCAGCTCTCTCCATCTTTTAAAGATATTAGACCGTTTCAATGGTATAATTATAATAAAAAAACAAAGAAAAAATTTGAAATTGAAACTCGATACACAAGCTTTATTAACTTTGAAAACCAAAACTTGAATAATTTTTTAGAAACAAAAATTTACAACGGTATGGAAACTGTTAGAAGATATGATTACAGAACGGCAATTAAAGAAAATGCAAAAATATATAAATCCAAGGATTTGAAATATTTTTTTAAGTTTTATTCAGCTCTTATGAAAAATCAAAAAATTAAATTTAATAAAAATAGTGAAAAAAAATTAAAAGATATACTAATGTCGATTGCTGAAAAAGAAATAGGATCACTTTTCCACGTTGAAGATACAAAGAAAAATATTCTTTATACACTATTTTATATTTGGGATAAAAAGAAAGCTTACTACTTTTTAGGAGCGGGAAATCCAAAAAAAAATACTTCTTGGCAAAGTATTTTCGGGCATTGTGAAATTTTTAAAACCATGCAAAATGATATGAATATAAATGTAATTGATCTAGAAGGAGTTAATAGCCCAAAAAGAGGATGGTTTAAACTAAGTTTAGGTGGTAACTTAGAGAGTTACTATAAAGTAAAGTTAAATTAATGAGTAAAGAAAAAAAATATACCCCAGTTAATAAAGGACACTCTTTTGAATTAGAAACAAAAGAAAGGGTCGATGCATTCAAAGAAAAGTTATCCAGGGGATGGGAGAAAGAATATAAAGAATATAGAAGATTGTGGGAAGATTTGCCCGCTAAAAGAGAAGTAAGGGACTACCCTCTATTAGTAGATTTAGAGACAGTATCAAGATGTAACTTGAAATGCCCCATGTGCCCGACTGTTACCCAAGAGTTTGTAGATAAAAGAGTTACTCCATTTAAAAAGGGTCAAATAAATTTAAATTTAGCAAGAAAGATTATAGACGAGGTTGCTGGAAAGATTTATTCATTAAGACTGAGCTGGATCGGAGAGCCCACATTACATTCAGGATTAATTGACTTAGCAAAGTATGCCAAAAAAAAGAATATTAAAGAAATTTCCTTTTTAACTAATGGTTATAAATTGGATATGGATTACTTTTTAAAGCTCGTTAATGCAGGCGTAGATTTAATAACAGTATCGATTGACGGAATGGATGAAACTTATAATAAAATCAGAGCACCACTTAAATTTGACGAAACATTAAAAAAATTGAGAGATATTTCAGATTTTAAACAAAATAATAATTTAGAAAAACCTTTAATTAAAATACAAGGAGTATGGCCCGCTGTAAAAGAAAATCCCGAAAGATTTTATAATACTTTTGCACCTTTAGTAGATCTAATAGCTTTTAATCCACTTATAGATTATTTGCATAATGATAAAGATATAGTTTACGAAAATGATTTTGCTTGTCCGCAACATTACCAGCGTATCGTCATAGGCTCAAACGGAAAAGCCGCTATGTGTAGCTCAGACGATTTTATGGATATTGATATTGGAGATGCAAATAAAAATTCTATATATGATATTTGGCATGGCGAACTATTTAAAAAAGTTAGAGCTTTGCACGAAAAGCAAGATGGTTTTAAATCACTAAAACCATGTAAAAATTGTTTTTACCCTCGAAAAATGCAAGAAGATGAAAAAGCACATATCAATGGTAGAGAGATAAGAATTGAAAGTTACATCAACAGAGCACAAGAAGTCGGCAAATAAAACCAATTAAATGCAAATCGAAAATACCCAATTAAAAATTGGAAATTTTGTTTCCAGAAAGTTTACTCTACTAACTGGTAACGCAACAACAGCTCTATATTTAATTTTAAAGTCTTTAAATTTGCCAAAAGGATCAAAAATAATGATACCTAATAGTTCTTGCCCACACGTTCCAACATCAATTTATTTAGCAAGTCACCAGCCTGTTTTTATAGATATTGATAAAAAAAATTTTGGCTTGAATCTTAGTAATATTAAAAAAAATATAAGTAATAAAATTAAAGCAATTATTGCTGTACATGCCTATGGAATACCGTGCGAAATAAAAAAAATATCAAAATATTGTGAAAAAAAAAATATAATTTTAATTGAAGATGCGGCTTTAACTTTGGGTTTAAAAATTAAAAATAGGTATACAGGATCATTTGGCCTTGCATCTGTTTTTAGTTTCGGTAAGGGCAAAGTAATAAATGCAGGAGGCGGAGGAGTTATTTTGACAAACAATAACGATCTTTATAATAAAGTTTTTCATAATTACCAAAAACTGAATAAAAAAAGCAGAGTTAATCGTACTATTATTGATCAAATGAATGAAAACCACACCAAAATTTACAACAAGTATTTTTTGAGTAACCAAAAACATAAACTTAAAAAATTCTTTAAATCAAATTATTTAAACAAAGCAGTTTTTTTATTACATAAATTTGAAACAAAAAATTTAAAAAAAATTTTATTTAATAAAAAAAGAATTAAAAAAATATTTTCGAGAAGATACAGAAATATTAATTTTTTAAATAATAGACTCAAAGACGTTTCAAATAATTTTTTTGAAATAAGTAAGAGTAATTATAAAGGAATACCATGGAGATTTAATATATTTTTTTTTAATGAAAAAAATAGAAATTTTGTTTTAAAAAATTTATTAAAGAGTAAGATTAAAGTTAGTAGCTGGCATCCAAGTTTAGATATTTTCTTTCAAAACAGAAAAAAAATGAATTACCCAATTAGTGATAATTTAAGTAAATATATTTTAAATATATGGATTAATGAGGAAATTAATAAAAAATATTTAATTAAAATTTCTAATAAAATTAATAACTGTAAAGAATTTTTGTCTAAAAAAACCGCAATTAATTAATAATTCTATGATTATTTTAGCTTTATATTCAAGCTTTCCATCATCCGCATGCCTTTTGGTTAATGACAAGATAGTTGCAGCTGCTCAAGAAGAGAGATTTACAAGAATTAAGAATGACGAAGTTTTTCCAAAGAATTCAATAAATTATTGTTTGAAACAGGCACAAATAAAGTCTAGCGACATCGATGCGGTAGCTCTTGCAAGTTTTATTAGCCCTTTTGATGATCATCTAGTTAGAAAAAGTCAGTGGACTATCGAAGATTACATTAAAGACCAGTATTTGAGATGGAAGCCATACTTAGTAGACAAAACTGAAAAAAAACCAAAATCCCTGCTCGAAGTATTTCCAGAAAAAATTGATTTTAATATGTATCCAAAAAAGTATTGGAAAAAAAATTACAAAAATAAAAAAAGAAATGAAAAATACTACTCAGATAGAGTCGAGATAATTGCAAGCTATTTGAAAATTGATAAAAAAAAAATATTTAGAATTGATCATCATCGATGTCATGCTGCGTATTCGTATTATGCGTCAAATTTTAGGAAGGAAAAAATATTGGCATTAACAGTAGACGGTATGGGCGATAATTTAAATGCTACTGCAGGAATTTTTGACAAAAAGGGAAAATATCAAAGACTTTATAAAACAAACAATTGTGGAATAGCAAGAATTTATAGATACATGACATTACTTCTAGGCATGAAACCAAATGAGCACGAATATAAATTAATGGGTTTGGCACCTTATGGTAAAGAAAAATATTACAAAAAACCATTAAGAGTTTTTAGAGAAACACTTTATGTAGAAGGAACAAATTTCAAATGGAAAAACAAGCCAAGTGATAGTTACTTTTGGTTTAAAGAAAGATTAGAGGGAGTGAGATTTGACAATATAGCCTCAGGTTTGCAAACCTGGGTAGAGGAACTTCTTGTTAAATGGGTTAAAAACTGGATCAAAAAAACAAAAATAAAGAAAGTAGTTTTGTCAGGTGGTGTAGCTTTAAATATAAAAGCCATGGGAAAAATAACTGAAATTAGAGATTTAAAAGATTTATTTATCGGAGGGTCAGCCAGTGATGATACTTTGTCAATAGGCGCAGCTTTTTGTTTGGCAGAAGATTTAGCAAACAAAAGTGGTAAAGGCTGGGACTCCAAAAATTATTTTCCAATACCCAATCTTTATCTTGGCCCAAAGTCAAATTATAAAGAAGAAAAAAAAAGTTTAAAAAAATTAGATAGAAAAAAATATAAAATTATGGAAAAATTTTCTGCAGAGATAATTTCTAAATTTTTATCGGAAGGCAAAATTCTTGCAAGATCAGCCGGCAGATTAGAATTTGGACAAAGAGCTTTGGGTAATCGCTCAATTTTAGCAGATCCAAGCAACCCATTTAGTAAACAAAAAATAAATTCAGCTATCAAAAGTAGAGATTTTTGGATGCCCTTTGCTCCAGTAATATTAGATAAATATGCTAACAAATATATTGTAAACGAAAAAAAAATAATTTCTAAATTTATGACTATAGGATTTGATGTTACAAAAGAAGGATTCAAAAAAATAATAGCCGCAACCCATCCGGCCGACAAAACTGCAAGACCCCAGATTCTTTTCAAAAAAGATAATCCAGAACTTTATGATATAATTAATAAGTTTTCAAAAATAACAGGTATTGGTGCTCTGCTAAACACAAGTTTTAATTTGCACGGGCACCCAATTGTAAATACTCCGGACGAAGCAATTTATGTACTACAAAATAGTAGTTTAGATGGGTTGTTGTTAAATAACTTTTTCATAAAAAAAATTTAAATGGCAAATTTTATTTTTGTTGCAACTAGATTGTGGAATTACTTAAACATTTATTTTTTAAAACCTTTTGATGCTGTTAATGACACCTTAACAGCGAGTCTTTTAAAAGATTATAATTGGGAAACACCTTATATAGAAATAGGTTCCGGGGATGGAATGTTTAGCTATATAATGCACGGAGGTAAATTTCCAATTTGGTTTGATAGATATTTAAATATTGATTTAAAAAAAAAAGATATCTTTGATACACATCAAATGAATAAAAATTTACCCTTAAAAAAAATTAAGAATATCAAGAATCTTTGTGCAATTGACTCAAAGGAAAATCATATAAAAAAAATAAAGGAAATAGGATTTGCAGATAAAGCAATTTTGAGTAAATACGAAAAACTGCCGTTCAAAAATGAATCCTTTCACTCACTTTTTTTGTATACCCCCCATGGATTAGATAATTATGATATGTGTATTAAGGAATGTAATCGAACTCTAGATAAAGATGGGAATATGATAGTGTTAAATTTTAACAAGAGTATCAAAGACTATTTTATTTGCCACAAACTATCAAAGCAAGTTAAAGGCAATCTTTATGATTATTTAAAAAGCTTGGACAATGGAAGACATGATGAGATTACAAATTTATCAAAAAGCCTAGAGGAGTGGCATCTTTTTTTTAATAAACTGGGCTTTAAAATTATTAAATTTAATCAAGGTTTAAATCCAATCGCCTGGATGTTTTATGATATTCAGACTCGACCATTTCTTCAACCATTGATAAAATTTTTTAACTTTTTTCCCAGGTACCTTAGAACAGTTTTAAAATTATTTTGGATGATAATGTGGTATCCTATTTTATTAATATTTTTTGTTTTTTTTTCAAACTTTTTTATAAAGTCAAAAAAAAATTGTTACTACTCTTTTCATCTAAAAAAAGCTTAAATTAAAATCTTTATCTCAATTTATGTATAAAAATAAAACATTAACGATAGAAAAAAAAGTTTTAAAAAACTATTTAATTCATAGTCCTTCAAAAATTTCTATCGAAAAAAAATATTTTAGAAAAGAGTATTTTAAAAATAGAGAAAGATTATTTTTTGATTGTCTAAAATTACCAAAAAAGCTATTTAAAGAATCTACACTTTTAGATTTCGGTTGTGGCACAGGCGAACATGACATCTGTTATGCAATGTGGGGATCAAAGCTTACACTAATTGATATTAATCCGGTTTCAACTGCTCAAGTAAATAAATATTTTACTAAATTTAAATTAAAAAAAAGTCTAAAAAAACTGATAACTAATTCCATTTATAAATTTAAATCTAAAAATAAATTTGATTTCGTTATTTCAGACGGCGTACTTCATCATACACAAGATCCTAAAAGAGCTTTCAATATTATGGCAAAAAATCTGAAACCAGGTGGATTCTGCGTTTTAGAAGTTGCATTTGATACATCACATTTTCAAAGAAGTTTGCACAGATTTATCATCGATTATTTGAGTGACGGCTCAGCAAAAAAAGTCGAAAAATATGCAAGCACATTATTTTTTGAAACAATTAATCGTGCCCATAAATTTGGCGGAAGATCGAGAAAACAAATAATTTATGATTTCTATACCAACCCGAAACATAAAGGAATTAATCTTTTTCAAATTTTGAGTTGGTTTAAAAACCATAATATAAAATACTACTCTAGCTATCCGTCAATTGAACCTGAGGGTTTTATTAATAACCTTAATTCAGAAACTTTTTCGGAATTTTTAAAAAAAAATAATTTAATGACTTTCTTCCAAAGTGTCTATTTTTTAATGGCTTCATCTGATTATAAAAATAATTTAAAAGATTATAAATCAGATGCTATAAAATTAAACTCATCTTGGAGAAATTTTCTTAAATATAGTAAATTAAATGATTACGAATATAATAATAATACTAATTTGAATAAAACAAGTAAGTTATTTAATTATTTTATGAATGATAGTTTGAGGCTTTTTAAAAAGAGAGATAAGGATGTTGAGCTGAAAATAAAAAAATTTAATAAAGAGTTTACTGATCTTATCAAAGTGCTAAAAACAAAAAATTTAATTCTTATAAGAAAAAAGATTAAAAAATTTTCACAATTATTCAAAGGATACAATGGTGTTCCAAGCAATTACATTGTAGGCTATAAAGAGAAATAAATATGAGTAAAAATATTGATCAATTAAATAAAAAAGGTTTTTTTGTTGCAAATCTTTTAAATAAAAGTGATGTAAAAAAAATTTTAGAAGAGATAAAAAAAATTTATTTCTTCAACAAAAAAAACTCTTCTCTTGATAAACACATTTCAATTTTATACAAAAAAGATCCTATTTTAGCTGGAAAATGCTATGACTCACTAAATCAAAGTGCTGTTATTCAAAAAATTTTCCTTTCAAACAAAGTACTAAATAATGTCGCAAAGTATCTGGGGTTAAAAACAAAATCTTTAATTACATTCGCAGATTTTCAATTTTTGGTTATGTTACCAAAAAAAAAAACAGAACATCTAGGCTGGCATCAAGACTCAAGATATTTTGAATTTACTAAAAATAAAAGATCATCATTAATTCTTTGGACATCAATTGGATCACAGGGAAAAAAAATAAATAGCTCATTATCTATTATGCCAGGAAGCCATAATCTGGGAAGAATAATGCACGAAAAAAATAAAATTAAAAAAATTAAAAAAACTAAAAAAATAAAAAGAGGAAGATTCTATATTAATCTTGATCAATTAAAAAAATTTAAAGCCGAAAATTATTTTATAAGTAGCGGGCAATCTTTGGTATTTGACTCTAATTTAGTTCATCGAACAGGTCCTAGCACCAAAGGAAATAATAGTATTAGATATACTATGATAGCCAGATATAAAAATATCAATAAAATTTTAAATTCGTAATTCTTTTTTTAATTTTTATCACATAATGTTGACGAAAATCTCTACGATAATAAAATATTTTTTTATTTATCAATTTAAATTTAAAAAGCCTGAAAATAAAAAAATAGTTATATTTGATTGTGCTGGTGGTAAATTTTTAGAAAAAGTTTTATCTGGTAAAGAATATACAATTATATCTACGAGGAAGGAAAAAATAAAAGAAATATACCTCACAAATAAAATTTTAATTTATATTTTATTAAATATTTTTAAAAGATCTTTAAAACAAAATTATTTAATTTCTTTAATACAGGAAATTAATGCCAAAGTAGTTATAACTCACATTGATAATTCACCTGACTTTTATGTTGTATCAAAAGAATTAGAAAATAAAATTAGTTTTATGGCAGTTCAAAGAGCAAATAGAGAAACACGATGGTTACCGATAAATAAAACAAAAAAAATTAATATTCCAAATTATTTTTGTTTTTCAGAATATGACAAAGATATATATAAAAGAAAAAAAACAACTGTTAAAAATTTTCACATTATTGGTTCTTTAAGAGCAGGTTTATCTTTAGACTATATAAAGTCACAAAAATTGAAAATAAATGAAAATGAATATGATATTTGCTTAGTAGGAGAACCACAATATAGAATGGATGGAGACGGGGCTCAAATAAAACTTCTACCCTATTCAGTCGGAACTCATGCAGAGTTTGCGCACAGATTTTGTAGGAAATATAATCTTAAACTAATATTTGCAGGCAGTTCTTTAAAAAATACAGAAGAGTATTATAAAGAATATGATTTTTATAAAAAATATTTATTTAATTATGACTTTGAATATCTGCCAGTAGAACCTTATAAATATTCAAGTTATTTAAGAGTTTTAAAAAGCAAAGTAACTATAGGATGTTCATCTACTCTTTTAAGAGAAGCTTTAACATTCAATAAAAAAATTTTTTGTTGTAATTTTACCGGCCATTCTGATGATAATTACGAAATATTTATAAACGATGATTTTATTTTAAGACAAGACTCATACGATCTTTTTGAAAAAAAGCTACTTAAAATTTTATCAATTAATAATGCAGAATATCAAAAAAAATTTAATAATGAAAAGAATTATTTAATGCCCTCGAGCGATAAAGCTATTAAAATAATTCAGGAAAACATAAGCAAGCATCTAAATTAAAAAAATGAAAAAGAAAAATTTATTTGAACTTTGTAAAAAAATGAATTTGAACGTTATGCGTCCGAAGAATTTTCATACAACCCTTTTTAAAAATTTAAAAAGAATAAACAACAATGTTTCTAAAAATAGTGGCTGGGGTTCTGTTAAAAAATGTCCAATCTGTGAAAGTAAATCGTATTTTAATTGGATGGAAAAATGTGGAAATAGCATAAAAAAATGCAATATATGTTCCCATGGATTTTCTAACAGATATGCAAAAAATATGTCTGAGGTTTACGACTCTCATATTGAAAATGAAATCAAAGCTGCTGGCTCAAAGAGTGTTTATAAGAAAAAAATAGATTACAAGCTAAATACTTTTGCAATAGAGAGAGTTAATCTATTAAGAAAATTTAAAAAAAATGGTAAACTATTAGACTACGGTTGTGGTAACGGATGGTTTTTGCGGTATGCAAAAAAATATTACAAATCTCATGGTTACGAGCCAACCAAAAACTTAGCAAAACTTTCTTCAGATACACTAAAAATTAGAGTGGAGCGAGATATTTCTAAATATAAAAATAGCAGCTTTGATATTATAACATCCTTTGATGTTATTGAGCATGTACCCAAACCAAAAGAAACTTTTCAAGAGTATTTTAGGCTATTAAAGAAAAATGGAATTTTATTGATTTTTACGCCTAATGCTGACTCCGTAGCATTTGATTATATGAAGGAAAATCAAAATTTAGTATCTCCTCCAATTCATCTTCATTATTTTAATAAAAAATCTATTAATTTTCTTGGCAAAAAAAATTTCTCTTTAATTTATTTCAGAACTGCGGGGTTAGATGTCGGCGATATATACGCGTATGAGAGAGACTTGGGAGACAAAAAGTTTTCTAAATTTTTATTTAAAAATTATAAATCTATCCAAACTTTTTACGACAACATTGGTTTTGGCAACCATTTAAGAGCAATATTTAAAAAGAAATAAACTTAATGAAATACAGTAAGCTTTTAAATTTATTTAATCCTACTGAAAAAAAAGGTTTAATATTTCTTTTTTCATTCATGTCACTCAATACTTTACTTGAGATTTTTGGATTGAGTTTAATCATTCCAATTATTGGTCTCACAATGGGATCAGATACTAGTTATACAGTTTTAATTTATTTAAAAAATTTATTAAATCTTAAACCTGATGAAATATTTATTTACCTTGTTTCCTTTTTTGTAATTTTTCAAACTCTTAAGTTATTGTTTGTAATCTGGTATAATTGGTATGAAAATAATTACCTATATTCTTTTAAGGAGAGAATTTCATCAAAAATTTTGCAAACTTATTTGTCACAAAATTTTAGTTTTTTCTTTTCACGAAATAGTTCAAAATTACTTAGAAATATGACTTATAGTGTTGATATGTGTTCTTTATTTTTATTTCAATTTTTAAAGATTTCTTTGGATACAATAATGCTAGTTTCAATATTTATTTTTTTGGCATTCTATAATTTTCAAGTTACTTTGTTTATTATTGTTGCTCTACTTTTTTTATCATCAATTTATATTTTTAGCTTGAAAGATAAGTTGAGATATTATGGGATCCAGAGGCAACATCATGCGAATAAAAGGCTTCAGTTTTTTCAAGAAAGTATAGAAAATATAAAATACATAAAAATTACCGGTAAAGAAAAGTTTTTTTTTGATAAGTTTAGGTCACATAATTTAGAAATTTCTAACACTTCTATACCAGCTGAATTTTTAAAAAGCTTACCCAAGCCGCTTTTAGAAATATTTGCGGTAATAATTATTATGTTTCTATTAATTTATTTTACAAAATCACAAGACAGCTCAACAATATTGGTTTTTGAAACTCTGGGATTGTATTTAGCTGCTGCTTTTAGACTTATGCCATCATTTAGCAGAATATTAAGTGGCTATCAGTCCTTAAAAAATTCTTACCCTGAATTAGAAAATTTAACAGAAGAATTTAAAAAAGAAAAAAAAATAACTTTAAATAATTTTAGTAATTTTAAATTTCAAAAAAATATTTCTGTAAATATAAATAATTTTTTTTATGATAAAGAAAAACAATTTCTTTTAAAAAGTGCAAATTTCCAAATTAATAAAGGTAATAAAATTGGCATTATAGGAGAAAGTGGATCTGGAAAAAGTACTATAATAGATTTAATAACAGGTGTAATAGAACCATTAGATGGTTATATAAAAGTTGACGGCAAATCAATTCATTCAGATTTAAGAGGATGGCAAAATATTATTGGATATGTTCCTCAAAAGATAACAATTATAGAGGATACCCTAGAAAACAATATATTGTTTGGAAAAAAATCTGACCAACAATTAAATAAAAAAGTACTAGATTTAATAAAAAAAACTAATTTAACAAATTTAATGAATTCTAGCTCTAATAATTTAAGTTCTTTAATATCCGAGAAAGGCAAAAATATATCCGGGGGAGAAATGCAAAGAATTGCAATTTGTAGAGCTGTTTTAAATGATCCAGAGGTTTTGATATTAGATGAAGCAACAAGTTCATTAGATACAAATACAGAAGATCAGATCTTAGATATGATCAAAAATTTATATGATAAAACTGTTATATTTGTATCTCATAAAACCAGTACTTTAAAATATTGCAATAAAATATATAAAGTTATAAATGGAAAGTTAGAAAATTTTTCTATAAAAAACTAAACATGAATTTCTATAAAAATAAAATTATCATGATAACTGGAGGCACAGGATCTTTTGGTCAAAAATGTACTGAAACTCTTTTAAAATTTAAACCCAAAAAAATTATTATTTATTCTCGAGACGAATTAAAGCAGTTTGAAATGTCTAATAAATTTAAAAATAAATCATTAAGATTTTTTATTGGAGATGTTAGGGATTTATCAAGACTTGAAATTGCAATGCAAAATGTAGATATCGTAATTCATTCTGCCGCTCTTAAACAAGTTCCAGCAGCAGAATATAATCCAATGGAGTGTATCAAGACTAATATAATAGGCGCAGAAAATGTAATTAAATCAGCGCTAAAAAACAAAGTTAGAAAAGTAATTGCTCTTTCTACAGATAAAGCAGCTAATCCAATTAATCTTTATGGGGCAACAAAATTATGCTCTGATAAACTTTTTATTAATGCACATTATATGAGAGGAAGTGCAAAGACTAGTTTTGCGGTAGTAAGGTATGGAAATGTAGTTAACTCAAGGGGTTCTGTTTTTCCAGTTTTTAAAAATTTAATTGAAAAAAAAGTTGCTTCGCTACCAATTACAGATATTAGAATGACAAGATTTTGGATAACTCTTGAGCAGGGCATTGATTTTGTGATTAAGGCAACAGATATGATGTATGGAGGAGAATTATTTATTCCAAAAATGCCATCTATTAAAATAATTGATTTAGCAAAATCTTTTAATAAAAGTATTAAATTTAAAATAATTGGCATTAGACCAGGTGAAAAGATTCATGAAACATTATGCCCGTCAGAGTCATCTAAAGATACCATTGAATTTAAAAATTATTATGTAATTAGACCGTCAACAGACTTTTCAAGAAATCAATCTCAAAATTATTTCAAAAACAAGAATGGAGAAAAAGGCAAGAAGGTAAAAGATAATTTTATTTATAGTTCAGATAGAAATCCAAATTTTCTTAGCATTCCCCAAATTAAAAAATTTCAATAAAATTTTAAATGAACATAGCAATTATAATTGCTAGACTTGGAAGTGTAAGGCTCAAAAATAAAAATATAAAAAATTTTTATGGCAAGCCAATTATTTCATATCCAATTCGCACACTTATTAGAAGTGGAATATTTAGCAAAGTTTATGTTTCAACAGAAAGTAAAAAAATTGCAAAAATTGCAAGCAGCTATGGTGCTTCTATACCTTTTTTGAGATCAAAAAGCTTGGCAAATAATCATACTTCAACATTAAAAGTAGTTAAAAACTTTATTTATAGATCTAAAATTTCTTCAAAAACAAATGTATGTTGCGTTTATCCCACCACCCCTTTGTTGTCCTCTTCATTATTGAATAAATCTTTGAAAAAATTTTTAAGGTCAAGAAAAACATTTTTGGTGCCAATTCAAAAAGCAAACAAGAGTGAAAAAAAAACTTTTCAAATTAACGAAAAACAAGAAATAATAAAAAAAAATAAATCAAATACCTACTTCAAAGATCCTGGTCAATTTTATTATGGTACTGCAGAAACATTTTTAAAAAAAAAGTCAATTTTATTTAGCGGAAATTCAAAAACCATAATAATTCCACAGAAGTCAGCATTAGATGTAAATAGAATTAATGATTGGAAATTATTAGAAAAAATATTTAAAAAAAATAAAAAAAATGATTAATTATAGCAAACAGTCAATTATTAATTCTGATATCAAAGCAGTATCTAAAACTTTAAAATCTAATTTTCTTACACAGGGACCTAAATCTGAAGAGTTTGAAAATAAAATAAAAAAATTTACAGGATCAAAGTTTTCATTGGTAGTAAATAGCGCTTCGTCAGCATTACTTCTAGCTTGCATGGCTCTTAAGCTTAAAAAAAATGATGTAATTTGGACAGTTCCAAATACTTTTGCGGCTTCAGCAAATTGCGTATTACTTAGTGGTCAAAAAATAGACTTTGTTGATATTGATAAAGATAATTGGAATATGTCTATTGAAGCTTTAAGAAAAAAATTAGCAATAGCAAAATTAAAAAATAAACTTCCAAAAGCAGTTGTGGTTGTACACCTTGCGGGGTTACCCACAAATCCAATTGAGTTAAAAAAATTATCAAACAAATATAAATTTTATATTATTGAAGACGCATCACATTCTATTGGATCAAAGTATTTTGGAAAGAAAGTTGGCTGCTGTAAATGGTCGGATTTATGCATTTTTAGTTTTCATCCTGTGAAAATTATAACAACAGGAGAAGGTGGCTGCGTTAATACTAATAACAGAAAATTTTACGAAAGAATGTTGCTTTATAAAACAAATGGAATCACTAAGAATTCAAAAAAATTTAAAAATAAGAATCTAGGTCCTTGGTACTATGAGCAACAATCAATTGGATATAATTTTAGAATGAATGATATCCAAGCATCTTTGGGGATCAATCAATTAAGAAGAATTTTACAAATGTTAAAAAAGAGAAATAAAATTGCAAATATCTACAAAAAAAAATTAATTAATCTACCAATTACTTTTCAAAATATAGATAAAGATTTTTTTAGTTCTTATCACTTATTTATTATTAAATTAAAAACAGGTAGTAAACTAACTCACAAAAAGTTATTTACCTATTTAAGAAGAAATAGAATTTTTGTTAATTTGCACTATTTACCCGTTCATTTACATCCATTTTATAAAAAATTTGGTTTCAAAAAGGGGGATTTTCCAAACTCAGAAGATTATGGAAATACAGCTATTTCAATTCCAATCTACCCTGATTTAAGTTTAAAAAATCAAAACAAAGTTATAAATTTAATAAAAAAATTTTTTAAAAAAAAATAAAATTATGAATAAAAATATTCTTGTCGTTGCCGCTCATCCAGATGATGAAATACTAGGATGCGGGGGTTCTCTAATCAAAATGAGAAAAATGGGATACAAAATTCAGTGTATATTTCTGTCAGATGGTGAAAGTTCTAGAAATATTAAAAATAAAACAAAACTTTTAAAATTAATAAATACTAGAGAAGATCAAGCAATAAAAGTTTCTAAAGTTCTAAATTTTAAAAAGCCCAAATTTTTTAGATTTCCCGATAATAAATTAGACAGTATTCCATTGATAAATATAATAAAAATAATTGAAAAAGAAGTTAAGATTTCAAAACCGTCAATAATATTTACACATTCTCAAGCAGATTTAAATGTAGACCACAGTTTACTTTGCAAAGCAGTTTTGACCGCTACACGCCCATTTTCGAAAACTTTTGTTAAAAAAATAATTAGTTTTGAAGTTGCTTCAAATTCTGAACTATATTTTTCAAATAGTAAAAAGTTTTTTAAGCCAAATTTATTTTTTGATATCTCGAAAGAGTTAAAGCTCAAATTAAAAACTTTAAAAATTTATAAAAATGAGATTAGAAAAGCTCCACATTCTAGATCTATCAAAGGATTAGAGAACTTAGCAAGATATAGAGGAAGTCAATCAGGTAAAAAATTCTCAGAAGCTTTTGAGCTTTTGAGAGACATTAATTAATGCGAATAGGCTTTAGAGTTGATAGTTCAAAAGCTCTTGGTATTGGTCATATCAATAGATCTTTAGTTTTGGCATCAGAGTTTAAAAAATCTGGTGCAAAAGTATTTTTTTTCACGTCAAACCTAAATGGAAATCAAGATAGATTAATCAAAGATAATGGTTTTAATTTAATCAAACTTAATAAAGAGGAAGTTTTACAAAAAAATTATAATAAAAATTATTTAAATAAAGATGCTTTAAAAATTATTAAACAAATCAAAAGAAAAAGGTTAGAATTAATTATAATAGATAATTACTTAATAAATGAAAGATGGGAAAGAAAAGTATGTAAATTTTGTAAAATTGCATTAATCGAAGATTATTTGCAAAGAGAGACTTATTGCGATTACTTAATTTCTTATCACTTAGGCATCAATAAAAAAGCAACGAAGTTGTTACTAAATAAAAATTGTTTAATATTAAACGACTCACAATATACAATAATTAAAAAGAAACCATTATCGACTCAAGGTACTACAAACTCAAAAAAAATTTTAGTTTATATGGGAGGATCTGACAAACTAAATTTTGTAATTAAAATAACCAAAACTTTATCAAATAAGATTTATAACAAAATACAATTTTCTTTATTAACAAATCGAAGTAAAGTTAAAATTTTAAAAAAAATTTTAAAAAAAAAAAATAATTTTAAAATTATAACTAGAAAACAAAAAAATCTTTACAGTCTGGCAAATAAAAATAAACTTATAATCTCAAATATGGGAGTAAGCATGTATGAATTTGCACATGCAAAGAAAAAAATTATTTTAATTCCTCAAAGTAAAATACATAAAAAAATTTCATCTAAATTAAAATTATTTAAGTTATTTAAAATTCTTAAGTCTCCAAAAGATATAAATTCAAAAATAATTTCTGACGGATTTAAGGAAGACAATAAAACCGTTAATCTTAGAGGAAATATTTATGACGGGTTTGGGGCTAAGAGAATTGTTCAATTTTTCAATCAAAAATTTAGAAATTGTAAATTAGCAAAAATACGGGATTTTGATAAATATTTTTTATATAATTTAGTGAACGACCCCGCTGTAAGGATAGCATCAATTAAAAAAGGAAATATACCTTTTCAAAATCATGAAAAATGGTTTAGATCAAAATTTAAAAATAAAAAAAATATATTTTGTCTTTTAAAATATAATAATTTGAAAATTGGTCAAATTAGATTAGAAAAAATTAAAAAAAAATATCTTTTAGACTATTCTATATCAAACGAATTCCGTGGATTTGGTTTAGGTTCAAAAATGATAAAATTAGCAATAAATAAAATAAAAAATTCAAACGTTATAGCTCAATCTCTAGTTAAAAATTTTTATTCAAATTATACTTTGCAAAAAGCTGGCTTTAAAAGAATTAATTTAAAAAAAAATATAATTAATTATCAATTCATTAGATAGCTTATTACTTTTAATAAATGACTAAAAAAAATTACCAAAATTTTTTTGATTGGGGAATTAACGAAAATTCATCAACTAATGAGTTAAAAAAAATAGCCTCTCTCTATGATAATATTTTTTTAGGAAATAATAAAACAAAATTAATGAAATTTTCATTTTCATACTCAAAAAAATTAATTAAAAAATTGCACCCTAAACTTAACAAATTAACAAAACATAATTTAAACTTTATACAATGGGAATTTATACTTTTACATTGGTGCTTTCATACTGTTTGCCATTTTTACTTAATTTGGAAAATAGTTGAAAAATCTAAGAAAAAAAAATTTGCAGTGTACAAAACTAATCTCCAAGACGTTTTGGTAAGACCAGAAGATTTTAAGCCTTCATCTGAAATAGTCAATTATTGGGTCTTAAGAAAAATTTTAGACTTTAAAAAAAAAAATTATAAACTTGTTGGGAAATTAGAATACAAATCAGTACCACTTGTTCCAGAATCATTATTAAGATCAGGTATTAATAAATTATTTCCATTATTTAATACTTTTTTATCTCCCAAAGTTTTATTAATAGATACAGGTTTAACTTTCCTAAATGAAATTTTACTAAACTTTAAACTTTATCAAAGCCCAGTTACATTTATGACAAAACACGACAAACAAAAAAATTATGATAGCGGTTTAAGGGAATCTTTCAAAAATAAAAAATCATCAAAAAAGAGAGATTTCAATATTTTTTTTGAGCAGATATTCTTTGATATTCTTCCAACAGAATTTGTGGAATCATTCAATTATTATTATAGCTTTCCTAATAGGCAAAATTGGCCAAATGAAAAAAAAGTTAAGTTAATAATAACCCAAAGTACCAGTTCAAGCATCAAACGTATTATTCTTTCAAGGTATATTGGACAGAAGAATAAATTATTTATTCTGCAGCATGGTGGTGGATATGGAATTGCAAGATCACACGTGGGAGATATGATGGAGAGTTATTTTGGTAAAAAATTTCTAACTTGGGGATGGAAAGATAAAGATAAAAAGAATTTACCTTTTTTTAGTTTAAAACTAAGCCAGAATAAGAATCAGATAGAAAAAAATAAACAGAAAAAAAATATTATTTTTTTTATTTCTACATATACATCCTTTTTTCAAAAAATTGGATTTTGGCCATCAAACAACTATCAAAGGTTATTACAATTCAACTCTATTAAAAAATTAATTAATAAATTAAATAATAATGTTAGGAAATATTTAATAGTAAGATACCCAAGATTAGGAATGGAAAGAGGGGGGATTAATTTTAACAAAAATTTTTTTGGTAAAAAAGTAGTATTTGATAGCTGCAAAATACCTTCTCACAAAGTATTAAATAGGAAAACACTTACTATACACGAAAATATAAATGGAACTAGTTGGTTAGAGACGATTGCATTTAATATTCCCACAATGTTATTAGTAGATACCAAAACTCAAGAGGTAAGATCAAATTTTAAAAAGTATTTCAAGGTCTTAAAAAAAAATAATATTATATTTACTGATCCCTTTTTACTTTCAAAATTTTTAAATAATAATTTTGAAAATATTTATGATTGGTGGAATTCAAACAAATTACAAAAAGTAAGAAATAGTATAGTTAAAAATTATTCTAATATTAATAAAAATCCTGTCAGTTATATGAAAAAAATAATAAAAGATGAGCTTAGCAAAAATTATTAAACTTAAATCTGGTAATTTTAATTTACCAATTACCAATTATTTAATTAGATTGGTAAATGACGGAAAAAAAATTAATTATATTTTTTTAACTGGCGGCAAATCTCTTTTAAAAGTATACAAGAAACTTTTTAACGAGATTAAAAAAAAAAATTTTAAAATTAAAATATTCCTTACCGACGAAAGATGTAAGCAAAAAGGAGACAAAAATCTTAATGAGAGGTTATTTCAAGATGTAAATAATTTCTTTTTACCAATAATAAAAAGAAATTATAGCTTCAGTCAATGTGCTTATTTTTATAATAAAATTGTTCCTAGTAAACCAAAGTTCATATTATTATCAATCGGTGAAGATGGCCACATAGCATCTATATTTAGTAAATCTGAAGCTATTTTTAGTAAAAAAAAGGTAATATATATGAAAAAAAAATACAAAAAATTTTCTAGAATTACCGTAACTTTAAAATATTTGATTGATAAAAAAAATATAATTCTTTTCTGTAAAAATAATTCCAGAAAAAAAGTTTTATTTAAATGTCTAAAAAATAGTAAACATGTACTTCACAAATTAGTCAAATATAATACAAATATAATATTATTTTTTAATAAAAATTATTATAAAGTTCTGATTAGAGGATAAATTTTTTATGAGATGTTTAGTTACAGGCGGAAATGGTTTTCTTGGCTCTCACTTAGTAGATGAGCTTTTGAAAAAAGGGCATGAAGTAATTATTTTTGATAAAAAAGTAAATAAATGGAGGACAGATATTTCAAAAAAAATTGTTAAAGGCGATATAACTGCTGTGAATGTTTTAGAAAAAGTTTTTAAAAATATTGATGTAGTATATCATTTTGCTGCACTGTCAGACTTAAACCAGGCTATGAGTCGTCCACATGACACTGTTAATTTTAATATTCTTGGTACAGTGAATGTCTTAGAGCTATCAAAAAAACATAAGGTTAAAAGAGTGATATTTTCAAGTTCAATTTATGTAAATAGTGAGCAAGGTGGCTTTTACAGAAGCAGTAAAAGAGCTGCCGAAGATTATATTGAAGAATATAGTAGAATATATGGTTTGAAATTTACGATTTTAAGGTTTGGATCTTTATATGGTGAAAGATCTGATTTAAATAATGGAGTTAGAAAAATAATTAGTTCCGGAATGAATTCGAAATATATAAAGTATTTTGGAGATCCTAGATCAGTGAGAAAATATATTTATGTTAGAGATGCAGCAAAAGCTTGCGTAGAAGTTATTAAGAAAAAATATGAAAATAAACATTTAATTATTAATGGAAGAAATACAGTTACTATAAAAAAACTTTTACATTTAGTAAATAAAATGTACGGTTCTAAAAAAAAAATAAAGTTTTATAATAAAAAATCTTTGGGGCATTATATAAAAAATCCATTTACTTATAGATTTAAAAAAGGTTTTAACTATATTACAAAAAATCAAATTAAATTTGAAAAAGGATTAAAAAAAGTTTTTTTAGAAATAAATAAAACATGATCTACGCTATTATGATAGGACGATCTGGAAGTAGAGGATTTCCAGGAAAAAATATTAAAAAAATTTATGGAAAAAGAATATGCGAATATCCTTTAATCGCCGCTTCAAAGTCTCGTTTTATAAAAAAAATTTTCGTTTCTACAAATTGTCCAACAATCACGAAAGCTGCAAAAAAATATAAAGTTGAATTTATTAAAAGACCAAAAAAATTAGCTACCTCAAAAGCTTTGGGCGATCATGTATTTGAAAATGCTTACTTTCAAATCAAAAAAAAATTTAAAAAAATAAAATATATTGTATTACTATTTGCTAATGCACCACTAGTATCAACTGAAATGATTAATCAAGGAATAAAAATTCTTAATAAAAACAAAAAGTTTGACTCGGCAGTATCAACGTCAGTTTATAATATGTGGAGTCCTTTAAGAGCAAGAAAACTTAATAAAGATGGAACTCTAAAACCATTTGTAAAATTTGAATATTTTGGAGATCCCCAAAAATTAAACTGTGATAGAGACTCCCAGGGGGACGTTTATTTTGCTGATATGTCAGTTTCGGTTGTTAGACCAAAGTGTTTAGAGAATTTAAAATCTGGTCTATTACCTCAAAAATGGATGGGAAAAAAAATAGCACCAATTAAATCGTGGGCAGGTTTTGACATTGACTATGAGTGGCAAATGCCTCTACTAAAATACAGAATTAAAAGAAAAAAAAATGAAAAATAACAATATAAAGGAATATAAAAAACATAATAGTTTTCTAAATTTTTCCTCAAAGAAAGAAGAAAACAAAGAAGACATAATATCTATGGTAAAGAGCGTATTAGATAATCAATCATATTTAAAAAAATTTTCTAGGCACGATATTGATATAATTAAAAATATAAAAAATGATTTATTTTCAGATAAGAAAAAAAATAATGAAACATTTAAATTATCAGAACATGTATTTGCAGAGATAAAAACTATTGATGAGTCACAACTACTTCGTTATTTAATTCACAGGTACAGATATGAAATTTTTCCTCTAAAGAATATTATTGATGACTATCCGCCATATCTTCAGATAGAACCAAGTTCAATTTGTAATTATAGATGTGTTTTTTGTTTCGAGACCGACAAAACTTTTACAAATAAAAAGAATGGTTTTATGGGAACTATGAGCTTAGATTTATTCAAAAATATAGTTGATCAAGCTCAAAATAATATTGAATTTATCTCAATTGCATCAAGAGGCGAACCTTTTGTTTGTAAGGATATCGACAAAATGCTTGAGTATACAACTGACAAATTTTTAAATCTTAAAATTAATACTAATGCATCCTTATTAAATGAAAAATCTATACATGCAATTTTAAGTGGGGGCGTTAAAACAATCGTTTTCTCAGCTGACGCGGCAGACGAAAAACTTTATTCAGAACTAAGAGTAAATGGGAGTTTAAAAAAAGTTCTGAAAAATATTGAACTATTTAATAAAATTAAAGAAACCTCTTATAGCGGAAGGAAAATTATTACTAGAGTTTCTGGAGTAAAATTTAATGATCAGCAAAGCATTAATTCAATGAAAAATCTATGGCAAGGGCTAGTCGACCAGGTAGCATTTGTTGACTATAATCCTTGGGAAAATATTTATGATCGAGAATCAAATAAAATTATTAAACCCTGTTCGGATTTGTGGAGAAGAATGTTTGTTTGGTGGGATGGAAAAATAAATCCGTGCGACTCAGACTACAAATCAAAATTATGTGTTGGAAATATCAAAGAGACAGATTTAAGTAAAATTTGGAAATCGCAAATTTATAACAATTATAGAAATAAACACTTTGGTGGAAAAAGGAAAGATCTTAATCCATGTAAAAGTTGTGCCGTAACTTAAGTAATTTAAAAAATGAAATCTAAAAAAGAGTATCAAAAATTTGTTGAGTCTTACACTCCTTTTTCTTGGGAAATAAATGATAAAGAAGAAACAAGAAATATTTATTCAGGCCAACATTCATTCGAAATAAATTACCAAAGATTTTTTCATGTATTTAAAAAGTTAAAAGAGATTAAAAAAATTTTAAAAAATCCAAAAATAATCGATGTTGGTTCTTTTCCTGGAAATATGATTAAATTATCAAAATACGTATTTCATGATTATAGTAAATACATTTCACTTGGATTAGACCTGGATGAAAAATACATTCAAGAGGTAAAAAAACTTAATGTTGATTGCAAAAACGTGGAAATTGATCCCAATTTCCCTGGAGCATCAGAAACAGACGAATGGAGATTAGAAAATTTTAATTTATGTTTATTGCTAGATACAATTGAACATTTAACTAACCCAACTTTTTGTTTAGATAATATTAACAAATCATTAAAAAAAGGTGGTTTTTTACTAATTACAACAGATAACATCACGAATTTTTTATATATTTTAAAAATGATTACTAAAGGAGAAAGCCCTAATATAAAATTTATTTTATCATCCATGTTTTATATTGGAAATCATAGACCTCACCATAGAGAATATAGTAAAGACGAATTAATATTTTTGCTTAACCATTCTGGTTTTGAAGTTTTAAGTCATGAATACTTTGATAGAAAACAAGGTCAATTTTTTTTAAAAAATAAAAAATTAAGCAGAAATAATAATTTTAAATTTAAGAGTATTTTAACCAAACCAATTAAATGGCTTTTTAATTTAGTACCTCATTTTAGAAATCACCAAATTATACTTGCAAAAAAGCAAGAAAACATCGAAGACATATCAAGACCTAAGCAAACTCATTCAAAAAAAGATTGGCTTAATTTAAGAATGAAAACTATAGGTTATTAATAGTAAATTCAAAAATACAAATTAAAATTGACACAAAATAAAGAAATTTTGAATTGGCTTAGAGCTAATAATATTTACCACAATTGGGTAAGCAAGACTAAATTGAGAGAATTCTTTTCAAAAAATATTAAATTTGAAGGACTCTCGCTTTGGTGGATTACTAGACTAGTAGATAAAGATAATGTAATTGAAAATAGTTGGCATAATGATTTTAAAAAAATTGTTGACGGCAAGAAAATAAAAAACCATAATTTTTTCTGGATATTATTTATTTCTAAACTAATAAAAAATTTTTTTAAAAACTTATTTAATCTGCTTTATTATAAATCTTTTGCATTAATTTTTTCTAAGAAAATTAGACCAGGTCAGTATGAGAACTGTTTTCACTCGATTGATTACAATTTTCAAAATTATAAGAGAGAATTTTCAGATAGGCTTTATGGTTTAGCGCCTTCAAAAAATAAAAAAAAAATTTTTATTTAATTTCAGCAAATGAAAAAAAATTGAAAATATTTACAAAAAAAATTGAGCCTGAAGCTTTTGTAGCAAACTCATATTTGTCTTTTTACGAATTTATAAAGATTTATTTAAATGTAATTTATAATTTATTTCTAACTCTAAAATTTTTAAATAAAAATAAGAATTTGTTTTTTATAAAAAAAATTAATTATAAAAATGTTTTAAAACCCCTTATTATTAATTCATTTTCTGGATCTATTCAAAATTCTTTAATACAAGCTTTATCAATTAGAAATTTTCTTCAAAAATCGAAAATAAAAAATTTTATTTGTTACGGAGAATTTAATCCAGGGTACAGGTCAATTTACTTCTTTACGAAAAAACTGGACTATCCTGTCAATATTACAACTATACATCATGGTTACGCTAATGAAAATTTACTATTTTTTTTTCATAAAAAAGATGAATTTAATTTAAATTATAAACAAGGTGAAATGAGTTCACCAATGCCAGATCAATATCTTGTTCAAGGAATACAGTATAAAAAAATTCTAAAAAAATATTATCCAAAGAAAATCAAAATTATCGGGTGTCTAAAATATGATATTACAAAATTTAAAGCTCCAATAAAAAAAAACAAAAACAAATATAAAAAAAGGATATTAATTGCGCCCTCGATAGGTGATGAAAAAGATATTTTAAATTATCTAATATATTTTGTTAAAAACAATAGATCACTTGTTAAAAATTTTAAATTTTATTTAAGTCCACACCCAGTTAATAAATTAAAAACTATAAATTATTTTAAGAAAAACTTATCTACGATAGAAATTAATACATCAAACAAAAGTACTCAAGAAATAATGCAGTTCTGCGATCTTGTGCTATGTGGTTTCTCTACAGTCGCATACGAGGCATCTATAATGGGAATCCCAGCTATGAGGTTAGTTAATCCTAATTCACCAATTCTATTTCATTTAAAAGATGATATCAAAAAAATATATGACCAAAAAGTTTTTGAAAAAGAACTTAAAAGAAAAAAATATAATAAAATAAAAAGAAACAAAATTATAAAATATTTTTTTTATAAAATTGACGGCATGACATATAAAAGATTTTGGAAGGAATTAAAATAAATATGGATACCGTCAAATTGCCAAAATATTTACAACCAAAATATTCTTTTAAAAAAATAAGAGTAGGTAAAAAATATGATGGGGGATATGTTGCTCCATTATTAGCAATCAAAAAATCAGAAAGTCTTATAAGCTTTGGAATGTATGATGATTGGTCATTTGAGAAACATTTTTCGAAATTAAACAAAAAGATAAATATTTTTGTCTATGATGGCAGCGTAAACTTTTTCTTTTGGATAAAGTATTATATTAAAAATTTTATCTTATTGATTAGATTGAAAATAGAGCTTAATAATTTT
>MDTG01100256.1_pt1 | contig 30115 bp, 28 predicted proteins | sample 811421 | NCBI WGS metagenome assembly MDTG01 (sample SAMN05326645, study PRJNA326480) | marine metagenome | isolation source: seawater | place: Pacific Ocean: South East | collected 2011 | reverse complement strand
TGCTAATGCACCCATTGGATCCCATGGATTAAGTTCAACAGGCTTTTTATCAAACATTTTTTTAATACTTCCTGGTAAATACTCCTTATCAATTACGACTTCATAATTATATTGGTCAAACCATTTATCTGTCATTAAATAATAACCTTTACAACCACCTTTTGAGCCCCAACTATTTTCTACTCTCCATTTAACTGGATTCTTTGATTGTAAATCTACGCCTGTAAATAGCATTGCATGCGTCATTTGACTATCTCCATACTCTAATCTCGTAGCCTTATCCATTTCGCTATCAATTCCAAAAGTTAATTCATAATTATACAAATCTGAATCCATGACACCTACATCTCTATGAAACATCTTACCAACATCACACCCAAACCACACAGCTTCATTATTTTTTAAAGATTTAATGCTATATCTTTTCATATCATCCAAATTAACATTTAAATACTTAATAATTTGCCCCTCAACTACATTGCCTAAATATTTAATAGTATATAATTCATTCATTTTTTTATCTCTCATGGGACAATGAATAAGGCATACTTTATCAGCTAATTTAACGCCTACATTCTTTTTATAAAAATCTAGCGGGGAGAGATTATTAAATCGTAAAAATTTATTTTTCTTATCTCTAACTTGCCAATCAAACGATTCAGGAGGTTTACCAATAAACATACATAACATATTATATATTGATTGCATCATTTCTAATTTCATTTTTCTTAAATCGTTTAAACTAATACCATTATTATTTTCATGCCTCAAAATACTAGCAAACTTTCTTAATTGCCTTGTAATTAGTTGATTCATAGATCTTGAATTACTTGAATGAAAACTCTCCGGCATTACTGATTGAGGAACAATCCCATACTTCTCCATCAAATTAACAAACATATCCCACTGGCCACCATCTTGTATTGGACTGGCAACCAACCATGACATAAGCCTACTATCAGATTTTTCGTCTAATGTTGATAAAATACTTTCTAAAAAGTAATTTGCTTTTTCAAGCTTATCATAAAACATGAAATAGCTTTGTGAGAATTCAAAATTACTTAAGTTATACTTTTTTGCTAACTCTATTCTCATCAAATTTAATGCAGCAAATCCCCAGCACCTACCACTAGACTTTTGGTTTGTAACTTGTTTCATTTCGGTTGAAATAACATCTGAGTAAGTGTGGTCTATTTTTCTAAAAGTTTCCCAATCCATAGCTACGTCTTCTAATTTTGAACGTGTGAGAGCATTCATTGAAGATTCATAAGATTTAGAAGAACTAAATTTTTTGCTATATTCATTAATTTTTTTTGTCGTTATTTTTTTACTCATATTAGTGATATCCTTTATTTGTACCCCCGGGAGGATTTGAACCCCCAACACCTGGATCCGAAGTCCAGTGCTCTATCCAATTGAGCTACAGGGGCATTATTAAATGCTTGGGTGGCTGATGGGAATCGAACCCACGGCCTAAGGAACCACAATCCTTCGCTCTAACCGACTGAGCTACAGCCACCATAAATTATTTACTCTAAAACATTAGGCCAATTCAATATCTCAACCTGATGCGTTAAAAAATCATCTTCTCTACCATCTTCAAATCTAACTATAAACGTTGTTGGAAAATTTCGAATCGCAATCAATTCAACCTCTTCTTTTGTCTCATTAACAATCATTTTTGTACCCAATGGAACATGATTCAAAGATATATATTGTTTCTTAGCCATATTTTTAAATATTAAATATATTAATTTTAAGCATGTTAAAATTAATTACTATATATTATTTTTTAAAATATTTTATTATTAAAAATGGAATACATAATATATATCCATATAAGAAAAAAACAACTTCAAGAACTATTAAGTAATATGGCCATTCTCCTATCAATAGAGGGTTATCAACTGCAGGAGGGGAACATAAGAACATGTAATTTGAACCTATTATCCAATTAACAGCTCCAACAAACAAAATAATTATATTGGTAAATATAAATGCTTGCAAAATCCCGTTTGGATTAAATGTAAACCGATATGCAAAAATTAACCATAAGATATTCATAATAATAAATGAATGCTGCAAATGAAGCGCCAACATATCACCAAAAGTATAGATGCCAGTTAAATCAACTGTAAGAATTCCTTGAAATGCACCACTAAAACCAAGAAAATATGCACAATTAAAATAGAACTGCTTATTTTTATAATTATACAATTGACATATTAAACAAATAACAGAAAACCAATATGCAAAATGACATAAATGAAGAGGTAGGTCAGTTTGAATCTTAACAATATATAAATCACTAAGAAAAAATCTATTGATATAATCAAATATCTCTTGTGAAAAACTTATAAAAATCAATAATACAGTAATATATTTTTTATATGAATCATTTAACTTAATGCCCATAAATGATACTAAAACCCAAATGCATACTAAAAAATAAGTGATTTGCCAATGAGCAGCATATAAATCTGAATTACTTAGCGGTAAGGTTAGGTCATGCATATATTATTGGATTATTAAATATCTGATTAAATTAATTTATTATTCTTTGTATTAAAAAAATTATATCTAAAATATTAATTTGAAAATCAAAATTTAAATCATACAATTCAAAATTTTGATTTATTTCATTATCTAAAATATAATTAACTAATTGAATAACATCTAAAACATTAACAGAAAAATCTTGATTTATATCTCCAAATAAATCAATTAAACTAATTGATTCAAAATGAGGAATACTATTTAAACCAAAATTACTCATTACCGTAAGACCAACTTCGTAATTACCATAATCTGCATATACATGAACAGGAAATTGACTATATGAATAATTACCATCTCCAAAATCCCATTCCCATTGAATAATCTGATCTTCATTTACCAGTTGCGATAAATCATTAAATTGAACAGATAAATCATTAATAGAAAAATCATATAATGCAGAAGGTTCAATAATATTTTGTGGAATAATATTTAATAAGGCAGCTTGACTATCAATAAAATTATAACCACCACCATTTAGGTTGTCAAAATAGAAATATCCATTAGATGAGCCACCCCAGCCCCAATTACAATGATAATAATCATCTTCATATCCATCTATATTCCATGCATGCCCAGAATCACCAGAGTATCCCCTATAAATTATTGGCCAACCTCTATCTAATTGGTCTTTAATTAATTCTTCCCATTCATGATCTGAGTAATTAATTTTTACTTCACATGTAATATCATCATTATAACTAAAGTTTTCATCTAATGCAGCTTGAGCAGATGGCCCTTCCCAGCACACAGATGCACCCGAGCCCCATTGTGAATAATTCATTTGAACAGCAACACCTGAATGATAAAGCAATAATTGAGAATCTTCGGTTGCATAATCATCTGGCATATTTGAAAAGTCATAATTATATTCTTCAAAATTAACAGCAATTATGCCATGGTTTTGGTCAAAATACTGACTATACCCACTACCTTGATTTGGATACTCCCAATAATTCATCACTTGGGCCATAGCTACAGCAACGCAGCCAACGACCGAATTATTAGGGCAAAAATTGTTCCATTCTCCTCCTTGATTCCAATTAGCTGTTATTAGAGGATTTACAAGTCTTGAATAATTAAGAGTGCCGTATACTTCATTTAGATATTCTTCAAATAATTGATTATTCTCATCATCTGCTGGAATATTATTATCAATTAAATATTCTAAACCTAAAATATAACTATCAATAATAGATTTTAACTGTATAGGCAAATCACTGAAATCAATATTATTATGGAAACTATATCCCAAAATGGGTCTAGATTTGCGATCAGCAGAAATGATTATAAAGCCTGATGGATTTAATCTAACAATGTAAATTCCAGGAATACTATATTTAGTATCAATAGGTTCAATGGATTTTACTGAATAAAAAGAGCTGTTTTCAATTTTAGAATTAATAAAATTAGTGGAAATAATTTGAGCTTGATTTAATGTAACTTCATCAGCAAATACAAAAAATAAAAATAGTGTGATATAAAAAATTTTATTTAACATTATGAAAATTACAATTTAAATTTCTTTAAATCTTTTAAAAATTTGTAACCAGTGGTAATGGATGCCTCAACCCAAAATAATATTAATAGTTAAAATCAAGTCAAGAATATCTAAAATATTATCTGAATTAATATCCCCATTAGCTAAATAACTAGAATCAAGAATTAGATTAACTAATAATATTGCATCAAGAACGTTGACTATCGAATCTTGATTAAGATCTCCTAAAAATAAGTTTTCAAAATTAAATTTCAGATCTTGAAATTTATTTCGATTACTTAAAGGAATAATACGAATCGTATACTGCTGGTTTTCAATAATACTTAATTCATTAAGAGGGATATGAAACTGACTAACGCTATTTCCTGGAATTAAAATATTATTACTAAATATATTAGATTCAGAATCATCAAAAAGATGATACTCATATAATTGATTAGCCCAACCCTTATTATTTATATAGCCATGAAGAGTGTCTATACTTTCTATAAAATAATTTTCTATGTAACTACCTTTCAAATCCATCAACTCAAATGAAAACGCTAAAGGATACAGGCTGTTTATTCTCTCTGCTCTATATGAAGGGACAGGAGAATTGTTATTCATCATTTTGTAATGCCATACAATTTGATTTGTACTATCAACTTCAATAAGATTTCCAGTTCTTCCTACATTAATTAATGTATTACCATTCTCCAATCTATCACATTCTCCTCTAGAACCTGAAAATAATGAATCAGGCAAAATATATTCCCAAACAATATTTACAGAGTCTACTACTTCATCATAATTAAATTCAATACATCTAGAAATTTCTGGCTCTAAAAATGTATGGTTATCAAAAAATAAAATATTACCATTATCTAAAATTTGAACTGAATGTTGTTGAGAAAATTCTATATTATTGTTAAAATAAATTTGATTCATAAAATCTTCATCACCTAAATGCCATATTAAATCCTTAGTATTATAATCTATTTTTAGTATTCTAGATAAATTTCTAACAGAAATAAAAATATTTCCATTATCATAAAAAATAGAATTAGAATGAGTCCAATCCATTTCATCTCCATCTTGATAATTCAATGACAATCTATCTAAATAAAATGGATTATAATCTACTAAGTCAATATAATCAAAAGTATTCCATTCCCAAATCAATTCTCCATCGCTATCAATTTCAAAAAAATGATCTCCCTGCCAATTAATCAAATTTGGTAGATTGTCAGGACAATTACTAGGACAAGGATGCTGTTCAATAATTGTATCAAGAAAAAAGTAAGTAGAGTCAGATTTAATAAAATGATGGTGTACACCATATTCTGATGGTGTTTCAAATAAAATTTCACTATTTATATCAAACTCATATCCATTTCCTCCTCCAAAACCTATAAAATTTCCAGAATCTAAAATCTGTGTTACGATTATTTTTGATGGATTAAAATTATTTTTATCTGCAAACCATATTGGATTACTAGCTTGATCTAATGCTACAGAGAAACCTAACCCATCAAAATCTAATAAAGTTATCCCATCATAAACTCCATCATTAACGAGTTGTAATTGATTACCATTTGGATAATAATCTGGCAGTGAATTTATTGAAAGCATAATTGTTTGATAACAAAAAGAAGTTTCTTCTAGGTTATTAATCCCGCAAACATTCCAAGTATATTCATTATTCCAATCTATAAAATCTTGAACTATTATTGAATTTTTTTGAGAGTGAACAAGATAGCTTTCATTTAAAGAATCGACTATCTCTAAAACATAATAATCAACGTCTTCCATTTGAGGCCACTTAAAAAAAACTTGAGTATAATTTAAAATACTATCTTCTTCAGGTATAAAATCTGAGGCAATCAAAATACTAAAAAATAAATATATGCAAACTTTTCTAATCATCATAAATCCTTACTATTTAAATATATTATATCTTTTTATGCAAAATATATAAAAATATGTAATGTTATGTAAATGACTACGGTGCTAAAAATGTAATTTTATCATTATGAATATTAAACCTAATATGTCCATCGTGATGAAGTTCTAAAAGATCTAAATTATTTACAATAAGCTCTATAACCGTAAAATTTTCATAACCCAATTCACTATTTTTTTGTTCTGGATCTTTTTTTAAATATTCAATTGGAATGTTTGGATCCCAATTATTAATCAATTTACTTGGCTCTAGATCACCCATATAACATTTTCTACTTTGTAGTGGAGTTTTAGACCAAACCTTAGATGACAAACTATTTTTATGATTAATAATTGCCCTACAATTAAACCTTAATTGAACCTTTCTATCATTATCATAAAATAAAGCTAAACAATTAGAATTTTCAATTAACTGCTTAACTTTAGGGCTTCTAAAATCTGCATTAAATAAAATTTTACTTGGCTTATTTTTAAAATCTCTAAGTACAACTGTTCTTGATTGAGGGAAATTATTATTTAAAGTTGATAAATATAAAAAATGATACGGGTTTTTGCTATTTGATATACCATCTTTTAAGTATTCTAATTCCCTAAAATAAATGTCTTTAGCATGACTGATAGAAATTTTTTTCATTTTTTATTTAAAAAATTTAACTCTTAAATACAAGCCCATACATAATATTAATTCAATAGCTATAAAGATAAACAAATTTAATGCAACATTATCTGTAAACCCATAACTATGAAGACCGACACTTAATAAATTGACTCCAAACCAAGCTAAGACTACAATAATATTAACTAGAGATGCATAAAATGCAAAATCAATAGGTTTAGCTAGGCCAGAAATTCTTAAATGAAGAACCATCAAATGCCACATTACAATTAATAATGCACCATTCTCTTTTGGATCCCAACCCCAAAACCTTCCCCAGGACTGATCAGCCCAAATACCGCCCAAAATAGTTCCAAATAAAGTAAAAAATAAAGCAATTAAAGTTAGTCCATAAACGTTACTATAAATATTTTTAAGCTGCATATCCTTTAATCCAAACCAATTAGCTCTAAATAGATAGACATGCCCCATCAAACCGGAGACTAAAGAAACTCCATATCCAAATGTAATTGTTGTTACATGAATAGATAGCCAAAAATTAGAGTTTAAGACAGCTACAAGCATCCCTAGAGTATCTCCATCAGCAGCATATTTCAAACCAACAAAATGGAGCATAATTCCACCAATTATTCCTACAAAAAGCCCAAAAGAGTCTTTACGAATCATCTCGTAAATAAGAGAAATTAAAACTAAAACAAATCCTACAAAAATGATAGATTCATATAAAGTAGAAACTGGAGGCCTTGACATAATTATCATTCTATTTATTATGCCAACTATATGAATTATAAAACCAATAAATATAAAGATTAATGAAATTTTTCTAAACAATGCTTGACGATGCATCCAACTAATGCCTAAAAAAATAAAAGCAAGTATATAAAAAATTAAACTTTTAGAAAAAAAGTTTAACTCATTATTAACTACTTCTCTCTTAATAACAGAATAATTAGTTTCTATATTTAAATTTTTTAATATTGAAAAATAATTTTCTAAACTTTTATTTTCATTAATATTCTGATTAACAATTTGCTCTAAATGATTAGCTAATTTCATTTGCTCCTCACTAATCTGATCAAGCTCCATCATTTCCCATAATGATAACCATTCACCTTCTTGATTATCTGATGGTATTAGTTTTAAAGCTCTAGCATATTGAAACTGACCTAGATTGTGGAGTTCCATTGCAATTCTATTTAAATCTTTCTGCTTTTCATTCCAATAATCTGATTCTACTTCTAATAATTCTGACATTAGAGGACTAAATAAATAAATATTATTTATAAAAAAAGAATAACTCAGCTTACTAGGCTCACTTAGATTAAGAGACTTAAGCACTTCAACATTATCAATATCAATCTCTGGACTAATACATTTAAAGCTATGAGCAATTTCATCGAATAAAACAACTTTTGCATAAATATCAACTATCTGCTGCTCAACATTAGAATAAGATGTTTGAGACTTAGATTTTAAACCTTCTAATAAAGCTTGATTTTCTCTAAATCCTTCTATTAATTCATAAAAACTATAACGATGAGATTCTCTACCATCAAGGCCCAAGCTAATTTCGACTTCTGGTGAATTATTCCAATTACTAATATAAAATACATTATGACTTAAACCTTCACTGGGGTTCATTAATAAATCAATTAACCAATCTATAGCTTCAATTCTTTTGCCATTATAGCTATGTTTTTTATCAATATAATCTTTTCCATAAAAAAGTAATAATTGATTTCTGGCAAAAGTATCCATTGGCTTAACTCTTCCTGATTCAAGAATAGGAATATATGCGATCTCGCTACTAGAAGATAACCAATTAGGAAAAATAAATGATAATTGGCAAAAAATAAGTATTAATATATTTTTTATTTTTTTCATTATAAATTTAATTTTTAAACCTTTTTGATACCATTACAAGCATATGAAATAAAATACCTATACACATAATAATTGTTGATATATATGGGAACATTCTTCCATAATTTTTTACTGTAGCTAAAACTGATGTCTGGATATTATTCTCTTCAATAAATGATGCTTGATAAAAAGTATAATCATAATGTCTGAGAGGAGCATTCATTTCGATTAAAGTCTTTCGAGATATACTATCTTCTATTAAATTAACTTCTGAACTATAACTTTTAGCAATATCTGTTCCTGGGTGCATCACTTTTTCAAAATCTACGAGTTCTATTTCAAAAGGCAAATGCGTCCTGTAAGGTCTAAGCTTAAATTCAAATTCTGTATCTTTAAAATTAATAGTTTGAGGTACAGGCTGACCCATAAATAATATATATATACCATCCGTATTTATATCTCCAGAACCAATTATTTCATAAATAATACCAGGTCTGTTTTTTTCATATTCTTTTTCTGATGGAATTTCTTGTAAATAAAAATTTCTAGCCATCCCCTTATAAAAATTATTATGAATTTTTACATCCTGCTTTTGAATAGGGTTACAATTCACATAATAATCTAAAACTTCTATAGTAAATGGTAATTGAGATGCTTCTAAGAAAGAATTTTTATATAATAAATGTTCATCAAAAATAATATAATCATTGAATTCTGAATTTGCTTTATTAATAATCACAAATTCTTTAACATAGTAGTTTTCAAAAAAATTTGATTTTTTGCCCTCATCAATTATCATAGTTCCTTCAACACTAAAGAGTGAAGTTAATCCAGAACCAATAAGCATAAGCATAATTCCCATGTGTGTAATAGTAACCCCAATTTTCTGCAACTTGAAAATATTAGGTCTGAAAAAAAATCCTGATAAATTTATGAACATTGCCAACATTGTTAGTTTTGCACTAGGAGTTGGAATCGGTCCAAACCATTTAAACCAACTAGAAAAATAGTCAAGCTGTACTAAATATAAACCTTGATCTTTTTGAGCAATTGTTCCAAAAAAAACTAATATCATTAACCAAATAATTAACCATACAAATACTTTGGGATCGCCTATTTTATAAATCATTACTTTTCTAAAATCTTGGAAATTCATCAATTCTCACCTTTAAATGATGAACAAAAATCTAAAAATATTTTTTCCAAGGAAATAGTAGTAGCAATATTAGATTGTAATTTTATAAAAATTGTACTTCCTCCATAAGGAAGAATTGAGCATAAAAAGGCCTGATCAGTTTTTTCATTAACTAATTTGTAGGAAGAAAAATTGCCTAATGATGATGAACCTATCATTGAGCTTTTATTTATTTGCTGCATACTATGAGGTTCTAAGCCAAGTTGCCTTCGCCATCGATTAACATTAGCAACAAGTCCTCCTGCATCTCCTGTAAATTTAGTAATAGATAAATCAGCTAAATAACTTTTAAAGGGAATTTGATAACTTGCTAAACTGAAGGAATCGTTTTCCTTAACAATCCAATTATTTGGAACATCCCAAGTAAAATCATTTTTTTGTTTAATAGGCTGTTTATCAATTATTGTATTTTCTACCGGATCTTTTGAAAGTCTATAAGTCCTTGGATTATTATCACTTTTACATGAGATAAATAATATTAATATATAAAAAATTAAATACGATCTGCCCATTTGGCTCCTAAATGTGTTCCATAAATCATTAATAAAACTGAAAATAAATGAAATATAATAAATATTCTGTTATCAATATTCTTGATATTAAAAAATATAATGAATATCATAATTGATACAATCAAAGCCATGCTAAGTATAATATAATATGATATTTTCATATTTATAATTTACTTAATCAAGCAGGTGTTTTGCCATGAATTCTCGAGAAAATTTAAATGATTTTTTTCTTGAGTCAGGGTGACCACCAAATAAAGGATTTCTACCAGCGCACATTGCAAAACCTATTTTTTGTAGAAATGGATTTGTCATTGGAATATCTAAAAAATTCATTAACACGGCTCCTTCATCACTTAACTTAAAACGACAATCTGTAAATTTATACCCGTTTTCAGCAATGATTAAATCATGTTCTCTATCAAAAGAGTGATGAGCATCTTCATAAAGAGTAATATTTGCATCTACTCCATTGTCCTTCATCAACGAAATCAAATCTACACATGCTGCTGCAGGAACCCATTCATCTAATTCACCCATCAAAATATGTATTGGAGCATTAGAAAATTCCAAAATACTAGGTTCTGCAAAACATGGAGGATAATAAGATAAATGAGCAGCAAATTTATAATCAGAATTGATTGCATCCATTAGCGGTTTCCATGCAGAAAACAATGTAACCCCTCCTCCTAGGCTCCATCCAGTTATAGCTACATTATCTATATCAATCATTGGATGAGTACTTAATTTTTCAAGAGCACGATAACTATCCAAAATAATCATGGGAGTTGTTACAGTATTTTGTGTACCAACTGTTGAGGTCTCATTACGACTCATAAAACTTTGTAATTGCAATGTCGCAATTCCCATATCCCTATACATTTGTAAATATTCAAAGTGATGTTCACCCCAACCTGCACTACCAGCAACACCAATTACTAATGGGAATTTTTGACTATTTCTATTTTCTGGAAATTTTAAAACACCTTGTACTTTTTGAATTTCTTGATTATCAAGATTAGTAATTATATCTTTTAATGAAAATGGATTAGCACTATCAAATTTTACAATCTCTGTACTTGATAAAATTAAATTTAAACTTAAAATAAAAATTAAATATTTCATTTAAAGAACTCCTAATTATGTTAATATAAAGTTAGTCAATACTATGAAAATATTAAATAAGAATAATTATTTCAATGGATCAAAATAATCTATTTTAGAAAAAGGGTGGCACTTTAATAACCTTATAATTGATAAATAGGAGCCCTTTAAAACTCCATATTTAAATAATGCTTCCTTAGAATACTCAGAACATGTTGGATTAAATCTACAATTTTTACCTAAAAAGGGTGATAATAAAAATTGGTATAAACTTATAAGGGTAGTAAAAATAAAGACTGCAATTTTATTTATATATTTCAATATAAATTAAGATAAAATTCTAGAATTAATTTCTATTTGAGTTTTTTTAATAAATTCTTCAACAGATAATGAACCTAAATTTCCTTTAAATTTTCTTCTTATAGAAATAGTATTATCATTAACTTCATTTTCACCAATTATAATCATAACTGGAATTTTATTTAATTCTGCATCTCTAATTTTTGCACCCATTTTTTCACTTCGTGTATCTATTTTAATCCTGATATTATTATCTTTAATTTGATTATATACATTTACTGCATAATCATTAAATTTATCAGAGATAGGGATAACAACCATTTGGACAGGTGTTAGCCATAGCGGGAAATTACCTGCAAAATGCTCAATTAAAAACCCAATAAATCTTTCATGTGTACCAAGTGGAGCTCTATGGATACATAATGGTGTTTGAGATTTATTATTTTTATCAATATAGGTCAAATTAAACTTTGAAGGTATTGCGAAATCAACTTGATTTGTAGCAAGTGTAAACTCTCTACCAATGGCACTCCATACTTGAACATCAATTTTAGGACCATAAAAAGCTGCTTCTCCTGGAATTTCAACAAAATTTAAACCTCCATCTTGTAATGATTCTCTAACTAGATTTTCTGTTTTAACCCACAATTCAGGTTCGTCTACATATTTTTCACCAAGCTTATCTTTGTCATGCAAGCTTAAACGCATTTCATATTTTTCTATTCCAAATATTTCAAAATATTTTAAATACATTTTACAAACAGCTAAAAATTCTTCTTTAAACTGTTCTTCTGAACAGTATATATGCGCATCATTCATCTGCATACTTCTAACACGCATCAAACCAAATAATTGACCTGATTTTTCATATCTATAACATGTTCCATATTCACATAACCTAATAGGGAGCTCTTTATAAGTTCTTGGTAAACTTGCATAAATTTTATGATGATGAGGGCAATTCATTGGTTTTAAATAATATTCATTTCCATCAATATCCATTGCAGGGAACATGCTATCTTTATAATGCGATAGATGACCTGATTTTTCATATAGAGATCCTTTTGTAATATGAGGTGTCTTAACTCTATCATATCCTGCTTTTTCTTCTGTCTCTTTTGCTAATTTTTCAATTTCTTCTATAAGTACTGAACCGTTTGGAAGCCAAAGAGGTAATCCTGGACCTACCTCCTCGTCAAAAGTAAAAAGTTTCATTTCTTTACCAATTTTTCTATGGTCTCTTTTTTCAGCTTCTTTAAGCATATTCAAATAAGTTCGAAGCTCTTTATCATTCCTCCAAGCTGTACCATATATTCTTGTAAGCATTTCATTATTTTCATCACCACGCCAATATGCACCTGCAACTTTCATTAACTTAAATGATTTTCCAATATGTTTAGTTGTGGGCATATGAGGCCCTCTACACAAGTCTAACCATTCACCTTGAAAATAAATCGATAGTTCTTCATCTTCAGGAAGATCTTTTATAATTTCGACTTTATAAAATTCTCCTTTATCTGTAAAATAATTTATTGCATCTTCTCTTTTCCAAATTTCTCTTTTAAAATCTAATCCCCTATCAATTATTTCATTCATCTTTTTTTCAATAACTTCAAATTCATCAGTAGTAAATGGCTTTTCTCTATAAAAATCATAGTAAAAACCATTTTCTATTGCAGGACCTATTGTTACCTGTGTACCAGGAAATAATTCTTGGACAGCTTCAGCCATAACATGTGCACAATCATGGCGAATAAGTTCAAGTGCTTCGTCAGAATTTCGTTTTAAAATATCAATTTGAATATCTTCATTAATGCTATAAGATACGTCTCTTACAATATCATTTAATTTGACAGCTATTGCCTGTTCTGCTAATGCAGGTGAAATACTATTAGCTATTTCAAAACCTGTAATACCTTTATCAAATTCTTTAGTATTACCATCTGGGAATGTTATAGTTATTTTATTACTCATAAATTATGCTATATTTTTTAAATTAACTAAAATCAACATAAGCGAACTTAGAGATTTTTTTAATTCTAATTCAAAGGATTTAATTCTTTTTCTATAAATCATATTATCATATTTATTGGATAGCTTATTATACTGCTTTTCTAAATTTTTCCAAGAGTCAATATTCTTGAATGCCTTATTTGTAATTTTTAAGATCCTCTTATTTAGAATATGATTGAATTTTGTTTTTTTTGAAATTTTATATATTCTTTCATTTAAAGTTTCTATTCTAGCTCTAAATATTTCACAACTGGATACTTCCTTTAATTTATAAGTAATTTTAAAAAAAGATAAAAGCTTAATTAACCATTTACTCGGATCAAAACTATACCAACTAATACCATTTCTATAATCCCATTGAAACTTATGATGATAATTATGGTAACCTTCACCAAATGTCAAGAAAGCCATATACCAAGAATCTCTAGCAGAGGTATTACAATCATATTTTCGATCACCTGTATAATGACATAAAGAATTTATAAAAAACGTAAAATGATGGACTGCAACGACTCTAAAAATACCGCCCCATAATAAACCTCCAATAGGCCTACCAAATGTAAGACCTATTAAAAATGGAACAAAAAAACATAAAAATATTGCTAAAACCCAATAAAACTTTGCCTGAAATTTAACAGCTGACTTTTTAGACAGATCTGAAATTCCCTTAGTTTCATTATTTGTTTTTTTAAAAATCCACCCAATATGAGCATGAAAAAAACCTTCTTTTATACTATAAGGATCGTCTGAAGTATCTAATAGTCTATGGTGCTTCCTATGATCAGAACACCAATTTATAATTTTATTCTGCAGACCCATTGTTCCACAAAACATAAAAATCCACTCTATAATAGGGTAAGTAGAAAAGCTTTTATGTGCAAAATAACGATGATAACCAACAGTTATACCAAGACCAGCAAATAACCAACCTACAAAAAAGAGTAAAATTTCTTGCCAAACTATTCCATTATGATAAATATAATATGGAAAATAGGTAATAGTTAAAAAATTGAGTATAAACAATGATGATAGTATTGAAATATCATACTTATCGAAGAATTTAATTTTAAACATAATTAATCCTAAAATATTATATAGTTTATTCGCTATTAATATAATGATTCTATATAACTATATATAATAAGATTAATTAAATTTTATAATTCTGGGAAATTATTATGGATTTTATACTCGATTAATATGCTACTTACTTAGGAACTACGTTTTTTGCAGCAGGACCTTTTTCACTATCAGCTAATTCGTATTCTACTTCTTGCCCATCTTTAAGTGTTTTATAACCTTCCATTTGGATATCACTCATATGGCAAAATAAATCCTTACCACCATCTGAAGGCTCAATAAACCCATATCCTTTTACATTATTAAACCACTTAACTGTACCTTTTTTTACTTCGCTCATTTATTATTTCCTTACTATTTTTTTAAAAATCTCCTTAAAAAGCTAAGCCTTTTAATGGAAAGAACTGCGAAACTTACAATAAATTATTAATCATAAAAACATCTATTTAAAATAAAAATTTATTTTTTAATAAGTTTGTTTTTCTAATAAACGAATTCCACTTTTTTGATTTTGTATCGATGCTATTCTTCTTTCTTCTTTACTTGCATATTTAGAATCCCATTTAATCAATTCTCTTGCCATTATACGATGATAAATAAAAGGACAAAATAATACTAAATAAACCATAGAGAGATATCCAAACGGCATAATTGGCGCCTCTTTATAGGGTTCTAATTCCCAAAATTTTAAATTTGATTTTTCATGATGTGAAGAGTGTCGAGTTAAGTTGAATAAATAAATACTACTTAACATACTATTGGAATTCCATGAATGTCTTAATAAAACAGGTTTACCTTCCTCTCTTACTAGACCGTAATGTTCCATGAAATTAACTGCCTCTAAAATAATTTTACCATAAACAGCACATAATAAATAGATTAACATTCCTGAAATTCCAGATATATAATAAAAGAAGATAGTAATCATTAAACTTCTAAAATAACCAATTAATATTTTATTATAGCTGTTAAATAAACCATATCCTTTTCTTTTTAAACGTTTCAGCTCAATTAACCATGCATCTTTCTGCTCTTTGAAAATTGCAAAGAAAATAAATTGGATAACATTTTGTCCTCTCTTAGCTGAAGCTGGATCATGATCTAAGCAAACATTTTTATGATGGCCATAAACATGTTCAATTGCAAATGTACAATCCCAAGATATTGCAAGCAACCAATTACCTATAAACATATCTAATCTATTTTTCTTTCTATGAGTTAATTCATGGCCAGGGACTGTGCCTGCAATACCAATAAATAAACCAGCAATTTGAATTAAGGCAATTTTATCAATAATATTAATTGATTGAGAAATATTTTTAATATCAAAAAATAAATATTGATTATAAATTGATATTAACCAATTCTGCTGTGTACCATTAAGGCTTACAATAATAGTTAAAATAAGTAATAACAATAATGGCAAATTAATAAATAATATAATATTCAAAATCGTAGGATAAGAATACTGTCGTAAAACTGTATCCTTGCCCATAAATAAGTCACCTAAAATCATAAATAAAGAATAGGCAATTATAAAAAATGTTGGACCATATTCACCTGAAGATATACAATATATAGCTATTAAAATAGTTAGAGGGGAAATAGTATATTTTAAATAATGAATCATATAAAAATTTACAAAATGTTACAGCTTTATAATAAAAAAAGTTTTAAAATTTATAATATATTATATCTAATAGCGGAGAAGTTAGTAGTTCTAATTATTTTATAAGCTCCTTCCAAACAAGCAAGTAATTATATACTAAAAAAACATAATTTCTCCGCTATTATTTTATACCCAAACAAACTATTCTTTTAAATGCATACAAAATAAATGTTTTAAATTATTAATGTTTTACATTAAATTATATATGTTTTATATTAACTTTTTATTGTTTTAGTATATGGCTATAATTACCAACTTAGATGTAATGCTTGCAAAACGAAAGATGTCTGTCACTGAATTAGCAGATAAAGTAGGAATAAGCATAGTAAATCTATCTAGAATAAAAAAAGGTAATGTTAAGGGGATAAGATACTCAACTCTTAATGCAATCTGCAAAACATTGCAATGTCAGCCAGGAGATATACTAGGCTATACAGAAGAATGGATATAAAATTCAATCATCCTGTCCGCACATGAGTATGAAAAATGATTGGGGATGGTTAGTGCTCCTCACACTATCCCTAATCATAATTTGAAAAAATGATTATTTCCTTAAACTCGATTTTAAAAAAATGGATTCAGGTATTTCAACGTCAAATTCAATATCTTCAATAATCCATTCTGTTCCTTTACTCGTTTTTTTCAATTCATCCTTGAATTTAAAAATAGTTGGAAACCATCTGTCATCAATCTTACGGATGCCATCCATAGACGTTGATTTAAGCAATTGCCCACTTTTAGCATACAGTTCTTCTTTTATAGGTAGAAAATATTCTATATCAATCCAAGATCTACGCTTTGGATATGGTAAACCATCAACAGCTGCCTCTAAAAAAACAATATAACATTTTCTTCCTTTAATTATCTCTTCACCTTCAAATGTAGCTTTATAAATGTCATTTAGAGGCTTATCTTCTAAGATATCATTATAAGACATATCTGAACCCATTACTGATTGCCTAAGCATATGACCTGATATTTGAATTATTCTATCAGTTTGAGGTGTATAAGTATATAATTTATCATTTATTTTCAACATTTTACTCCCAGCTTCCCTAGCAGGAGATATATATTCAGTAAAGGCTTTATCAATACCTACAATCCAACTTTTAGATTCAATAGTTCTACTTGACCTTCTACCATTGATAATCATTTTGCTTGTTATAACTCTATTTTTTGAATTTAAATTAGAATCTATTTTTTCTATTATTTTATCAATTGAAAAATCAGAATCTGTACAAAACAAAAAAGAAATAAATAAAATAAAAAATTTAATCATACCTCTAACTCCTTAAATAATTGAGACATCTCACGCTTATAAATTGCTCGTCCTGCAAGCATAGTACCAAAAACTGTTGCAAGTATTCCTGGTATAAAACCAATATAAAATAATTCTGGAGTAACTTGAGGATAAAAAATATTAGGCATAGCAAAATTTGATGAATTTAAACTATCTATACCTTTAGAATAATCTAATCCTACTCTCTCAAAGTATGTAGTAATAATTAATCCTATAATAGTTCCAAAAGTGCTTCCTAGTAATCCAATAATAAATGATTCTAAAATCATAGTTCTAAATACATGACCTTTTGTTTCACCAATCGCTAAGCGCATTCCAATTTCACCATATCTACGAAGGCCACTCATAATTCCCATATTCCATAAAACGAGTGTAACAACTATTAAGAAAACAATTAAAATAATTAACATAATTGCATCACTAAAATCAACTAAACTTCCCATTTGATTTGAATCTCTCAATGCTAACATATATGGCCTATAAATATCTGAAGTATCTATTTGTGTTGAATTATATTTATCACGAGTTAAAACTGTTTTATCATTATCAAATAAGATCTCTTTATCGTAACCTAAAATTTCAGATGCAGCATCATCCATATCTAATGCTTGACGAGCACCTTCTAAATCAACTAAAACCATGTCCTTAGAGATAGGCCCTATATTCAAATCAAAAATACCTGAAACGATATAATTATAGGTAGAAAATCCGCCATGCATGGTAGAGCCTATAAATGTTACCTTTGAGCCTGGTAATAAATGTAAACGATCAGCTAATTGTTCACTTACAAGGATTTCATTCTGCGTTTTCATCAAAACCCCATCAGTCAACTTATGCTCTAAATCCCAAATTTTAAATTGACTTGACTCATCTGATAAAAAATCTATACCAAGACCAATAACTGGACTTTGATATAAAGTTTCACCAAACTTATCAGGCACATCAAATAAACCTGCAAAAGTTATTCTAGGAGTCCATAAATATTCTTCATATTCCCTTTCTAATTGATTTTTTAATTTGTTAGCATCTAATAATGCAAGATCATTAGGCAACAATTGATATTCTTCATTATAAGCATAAGTAACTACCTTAATATGTCCTGAATTGATTAAGGCTGTATTTAGAAATAAAGAATTATATACTCCATTTAGAAAACCTGAAAAAAAAATAATAATTGTAACGACTAATGTGATTATTATGATAGGGAAAAAACTCCTTGATTTATCTCTTAATAAACCTTTAAATAAAAAATAAACCATTATGAATTTTTACCTCTAATAGCATCAACTGGGTGCATTTTGGCTATTCTTCTTGATGGTAAATAGCTTACAATTAATAAGATAATAAATACAGATAGTGCTGTAAATAATAACAAAGGAAATGAATAAACAGGAATTAATCGCTTCGCAATAATTAAACCCATATCTGAATAATCTATTGGCAAAGGGACTCCATAAATACTAAAATAAAATAATAATGGACCAAAAAGAATTATTGTAAGAAAAATTGCAAAAATAGCATTCAAAGCTCCCTCTAGCGTAAATAATAAAACAACTTTTTTCTTATGCATTCCTAAAGCCATCAATGTTCCTATTTCCTTTTTTCTTTTAAATATTGATAGAGTCTGTGCATTAAATATTCCCATAGCAGCAAGTGATAATAATATAATATAAATCATAATTGCATTAGGCCTATCTTGCTCAATAATAGTTTCCATATCTCTAATCAAATACTTAACATCTCTATGGATCCAATCATTTGCACCATTAATATTTTTAATACTTTTATCATAAACGACATAAGAAGACTCATTTTTCATTGATAACATGTCTTGTGTGGTCTGAATTGGTATCCATATATGGCCCATATCAATCTTAAAATTATCTGAATCCATTATGTGGATAATTTCTCCTTGACCGGCATCGTAAGTTCTATTCTTGTCCATCCACCTGATTATAAAAGTATCTCCAATATTAAGCTTTGAATATTTAGCCATACCCCTTCCAATCAGAACAGGTATATTGGGGCCTTCGTACTTTAATAATTCTTGAGTTGGAATATTTAAAATAGTTTGTTCAGCAGTAATGCCTTTCATTATAACTGGTACAACTCTTCCATTTGGATATATAGAAGCTTGACTAACAAGCACTTCTAAAGCCTCTTTTTTTTTGACCAGTTCAAATAATGAATCAGGTGTTATTGCATGAGAGTCTTCAAAAGTGATGGGATCATATGGATCGTATTCAGGGTGCCAAAATGCACCTCCAGCTATTTCAGTATCTATAGACACATTCATTGCATGTTGCTTCATACCAGTGTACATACCAGATGAAAAAATAATCATAAAAATTGAAACTGAAGTCACAAAAACATTTAACCATGTTCTAATACCTGCACCAATTAAATTTTTAATCGCAATTTTATATAACATAAATCAATGCTAAGATTTTAAAATTTCATCTTTAAATATTTTTCCATCTTCTATATGGATTATTCTATTTAGATAACTCATGATTTTTTCATCATGAGTTGCAAAGATAAATGAAGTATCATACTCATTATTTAATTTTTTCATAATTTGCATAATATGATGTGAATTTTCTGAATCAAGATTCGCTGTCGGCTCATCAGCTAAAATTAAAGCAGGGTTATGAACAATTGCTCTAGCTATAGCCGTTCTTTGGCATTGTCCACCACTTAACTGATTTGGCCTAGAGTTTACTTTATCACTTAATCCTACAGCCTCTATTGCATCTAAAACTTTTTGTCTTCTATTATTTTTTTCAACCTTATTTAAGATTAATGGCAATTCTACATTTTCATAAACACTATAAACTGGAAGAAGATTATAGCTCTGGAAAATAAAACCCATATTCTCTCGTCTAATTAAAGCTCTTTCTGTATGAGAAGTTTCATTAATAGTTTTATTTAATACTTTTACATCACCTGATGTCGGAGAATCTAATCCTCCAATTATATTTAATAATGTAGTCTTACCTGAACCTGAAGCTCCAACTAGACCAGAAAATTCTCCTTTTTCTATATTAAGAGAAATCTCATTTAATGCCGTAAAATAACTGCCTCCAATAGAAAATTTTTTTATGAGATTTTTTATTTCAACTATCATCTTGGTTTTCATTTAGTGATTATATATAAACTCAATTTGGAAAATATCATTCAGTTTACCTGGTATTAATGTAAGCATATAATTCATACTAAAACTATCATATGTTGTAGACCAACGTACTATATTATTTTCTGGTATATTATCATCCCAATCTTTTAAATAAAAATAAGAGAAATCACTATATATATTTATAGGTAAAGAAAGAAAAAAAATACTTGAAGAATTACTATTATCTAAAAATTCAGAATCGATTGATAAATCAACCGTTGAAAAAATTGTTTCTGTGGTAAATAATAAGCCGTTTAAAATTGGGAGTGTATAGTCAAACCCTAATGTTAAAAAAGAAAACTCATTAAATAAAACATCTTCGTACTTTTTCATTGAATAATAAGAACCCTCAAACCAGAAACCAAATAAACCATCATATCTATAATCTATTCCGAATCTACTATTTTCCCTAAAACCTAGTATAGATTCTAAATTTATAGACTGAATTGTTTCATCTTCTGATATATAACTATAAAGAAATTGACTAATCTGATATGGTAAATGCTTATTAGATTCTAAATCTTTATAATATGTAAATCCCCAATCACCAGTCAACCTACTAATATTAGAAATTTCCAACCTCCCACCAAAAGATGATTTTGAAAATTCATTATTAATTGACCAAAGCCATACTGATATTGAATTTGATGGAGAAGCAATAAATCTTAATGATTCTACTCCATATGTTTGACCTGATTTTGATTTAAAATCAATTGAATCAAACCAAGATAATGGCCTTAAAAATAGTGCACTCCCAAATGTAATTTTTTGTAATCCAAATCTTAAATCAATATAATTAGTTGAAAAACGAATCCAGGATCTATATTTATTTGCATCTATTTTTTTTAAATTATCAATGCTAAGATTTTTATAAATAGAATGACTGTATTTTAAATCAATAGAGGAAGTAGAATTAAATGAAAATGACTTATAAAATTCAGGTAAATAATTAATACTTGCATCATAGGGATCTAAAAAATCCTGATTATTATATCCTGAAATATACAACTGACCTTTATAAGATAAAAAATCTGACCCAAAACCATATTGAAAAAACATTAAAGCCAATAACAAACTATATTTAAGCATAAATTAATATATATTAATAATTGATGGTAAAATATTAGTATTATGTAAATAATTTAAAAGCCTAATAATTTCAAAGAATAAAATAAAACCTAATGATTCAACAAGGACATTTTCAATTTTATTTATATCTATTTTAATCTTGTAATTTTTTTGAGTTTTTTTAAACAAAAATAAATTTGGAATAAACTTCGGGGTATTATTAAAATAATTTAAATAATCATCACCATGAATTTGTAATAGCTTTTCTTCCTCATATTTTATAGTTCTTGGATAAATTATAATTAACAGTAATATGGCCATAGATGCTATTATGAATGACTTAATTAACAAACAATATCCCAATAGAAGTAAAAAACTAAAAAAATAAAGTGGATTTCTACATAAAGAGTATATACCGCTAACTACTAATGTATTAGTTTTATTTCCTTCTATATACAAAGAGGACCAAATTCTACCTAAAACACCAACAATTACAAAAAAGAAACCTGAAAATTCTAAAATGACAAAAGGCATTGAATTATTATCAATATTATTTTTAAAAATTATTAAAATAAGGATTATAGATAATAACAGACACTTAGATAGTAATAATCTATATCTTGAAAAAAATTGATTCATTAATAAATAAAGTATGTTTTAATGATGATGATGATGCAAATCCTCTTTGATTTCATGATTGTGATTATTTATAAATCCATTAATTTGAATAATAAATAATATCACACCTAATACAATTAATCCCCAATTTACAACTTTAGAAATGATACTGAAATATTGACCTCTAATCAATGATAAAAATGGAAATAAAATAGCAAGAACAATAATTTGTCCTAGCTCTACCCCTAAATTAAATGATAGAATTTGATTTAAAGTTAAATTAATACCTGATCCTAAAGCTACTTCTTGCAGCTTTGTAGAAAGACCAAATCCATGAATTAGGCCAAAAATAAATACCATTAAAATTAAATTAGGAGCACTCTTAGAAAATATTTTTTTAAATCCATCTAAATTCTCAAATCCTTTATAGATAACACTAAAAGCAATTACTGCATCTATTAAATAAGCATTAGCTGTGATATTATAATGAGTAGCAAAAATAAGCGTTAAGCAATGAGCTATAGTAAATGTTGTAATAAATTTAAAAATATCAAAATAGCTAGTTAAGAAAAATAACACTCCTACTAAAAATAAAATATGGTCATATCCTGTCACCATATGTTCAGCACCAAACCAAGACCAATCTAATAAAGATGCATTAGACATTGCACCAATAGTTGATTCAGAAACTCCATGGGGAAATAAAAAACTTATTAAAACAAGTATTGATATAATTTTATTCATTATTAAAATTTAAGTTAATTAAATCTTTTTTTTTAAAAAAAAATGTAATAATACGACTTATATTTAATCAATTATTTTTCAAGCTTATTTTTTTTATTTTGAGACATTCTTTTATTAATATCTAATTCCATTTTACGCATTCTTAAATTCAATGGTGTAATTTCAATTAACTCATCTTCTGCAATAAATTCAATACATTGATCTAATGATAATCTTTTAGGAGGTCTAAGTACAACTGTATTATCTTTTGATGCAGATCTCATATTTGTTAATTTTTTTTCTCTAATAATATTAACATCTAAATCTCCAACTTTATTTCTTTCACCTACAATCATGCCTTTATATACTTCTGTATTTACATCTACAAATAATTGTCCTCTATCAACCATTGCTAAAGATGCATATTGAGTTACTGTACCAGATCTATCTGCGATTATAACACCAGAATTTCTTTGAGGTATAGGACCGAACCAAGGGGCATAAGAATCAAATAAAGAATTTAAAATGCCAGAACCCTTCGTATCAGTTAAAAACTCACTTCTAAAACCAATCATTCCCCTTGATGGAACTTTAAATTCTAATGTGACTCTACCCAATCCATTATTTTGCAAATTAATCATTCTACCTTTTCTTATAGATAATTTTTCTGTTATTATGCCAGTATGACCTTCTTCAAGATCTAGGAATATAGACTCTACAGGTTCTAACTTAACTCCATCTTCTTCTTTTGTAATTACTTGAGGTTTTGAAACCATAAATTCATAGCCCTCTCGCCTCATAGTTTCAATAAGAATTGCCATCTGCAACTCTCCTCTACCACAAACCTCAAATACATCAGTCTCATCTGTTTTATTAATTTTTAAAGATACATTACTTAAAGTTTCTCTAAATAAACGTTCACTAATATTTCTAGATGTTAAAAATTTTCCTTCTTTACCTGCAAAAGGACTATTATTAACATGAAAAAACATAGAAACAGTAGGTTCATCAATAATTATTCTAGGCAATGCAACAGGTTCCTCATTATCAGAAATAGTATCACCTATTTTAATATTTTCAATTCCTGCAATAGCAATTATATCGCCAGCCTCTAAAGTATTAACTTTAATCTTTTCTAATCCCTTAAAAGTATAGCAAGCTGAAAGCTTTTGATCTTTCTTAATTCCATCTATTCCACATAAACTATATTTCTTATTAATTTGGATTGAGCCATTATTTAAACGACCTATCGCTATCTGACCTACATATGAATCGTAATCGATATTTGTGATCAAAAACTGAGTATTTGATTCATCATTTACTTTTGGACCAGGGAATGTTTTAATAATAAGATCAAAAAGCGGTAATAAATCTTGAGATTCATCATTTAGGTTGTTATAAGCTATACCATCTTTAGCATTAGTATAAATAACTGGAAATTCAATTTGTTCATCATTAGCACCTAAATCAATAAATAAATCATAGACTTCATTAAGTACTTCACTAATACGAGAATCAGGTCTATCTATTTTATTAATGACTAATATTACTGGGAGATTTCTATTTAAAGCTTTTTGCAATACAAACCTAGTTTGGGGTAAGGGGCCTTCACTAGAATCAACTAATAGAAGTACTCCATCTACAAGGTTTAGACTTCTTTCTACTTCTCCTCCAAAATCAGCGTGACCAGGAGTATCTACAATGTTAATTTTAATATCATTATATAGGATTGCAGTATTTTTTGCTGTTATAGTTATACCTCGCTCTTTTTCTAAATCCATTGAGTCCATAACTCTATCCTGTACAGTTTCATGTACTTGAAAAGTACCACTTTGTTTTAAAAGTCCATCAACTAATGTAGTTTTCCCATGATCTACATGTGCAATAATTGCAATATTTCTAAATTTATTTTTTATCATGAATTACTTTCTGAAATTTATTTTTTTCATATTTAAAATCAACTTCTAATTTATTAAGTATTTTAAAATAGATGTCATCATCCATCACTGTTTTTCTTGACATTATCCAGCCAAAACTATTATCTGGGTATCCAACTACCATATAATCATAATTATCATCTAATAAAATTAATTCATATGGGGCTCTAAAAAAAGGAATCCATGGTTTTATAAATTGAATTTCCCATTTACCTAATTTATTTTTATCAGGGATAACTCCTTTTTGCTTAATTATTCTCGTTTTACCATTCTTAATTGCACTATATGTTATATCAACAGTACCATCTTTATTTAATTTATAATCATCATATGAATTAGTACATCCTTCTTCAATCCAATTAGGGATAAGCGCAATTACATACCATCTGCCCATAAATCGTGATATATCTAATGAATCTATAACAGAATGAGAAACTAAAAGAGTATTCAATAATAAAAAAATTAAAATGTTTTTATTCATATTATTTAATTTATATTTTTTTAAAAAAATATATTCTATATAAAATTTTTCTTATAATAATAGGTGCTATAAACATGGGAAATAAAATATAACCAATCAAACTATTAGTATGTTCAATTTTTAATGAATCAATTATAATAGTTCCATTGCCTTTTTTTTCTACAATATGCTTATGATGCCATGACTTTAATCCTAATGGCAACTCAACACCCTCATCAATAAAAGATAATTCATTTTTATTTCTTATATAATTAGAGTGTTTTACTTTAAAATTATTCCAGCCTAAAAACCACAATTTAAAAAAAGCCATTTTATTATTCTCTACACCAGACCAATTAATTATTTTAACAGGCTGAAAACTTGTTAGAAATTTAACAAAATTTATATCATTAAAAGCTTTATCAACTATTTTAAAATTTACTCTACTAAGCTTAACTGTCTGATGATATTTCATTATCATAATTTAGACAACAAAAAATAAGCTATAAAATATATTAATGTATATAACACAAAATGTTACAATTCAGACCTATAAAATTAATTAAAATAGTTTTAAAATAAATTAAGATATGAGAGATTTACAGGGCTTTAAATACTATATTCCTCCCTAATTAAGAAATGTTAGTATTTATAAACTGAGCAGCCCTGTTCTCTCATCTTCTGTTTGAAATCTTAAATATGATTATTATATTTTAAAATATATGACTTTTCTAAAACCTAAAATCATTATTAGTAAATGTTTAGAATTTGAGGCTTGCCGATATGATGGTCAAATTATTAATAATAAATATATAAAAAAATTAAAGGAATTTATTGATTTTAAACCTGTATGTCCAGAAGTAGCAATAGGAATGGGAACACCAAGAGATACCATTAGAATTGTTGAAAATGAAAATGAAAATTTATTATTTCAACCTAATACAGGAAAAGATTTCAGTAACAAAATGAATTCTTTTTCAAATAAATATTTAAATGAAGTAAATACAGTTGATGGCTTTATATTAAAAACAGATTCACCTTCTTGTGGAGTATATTCTACAAAAATTTATCCTAAAAAAAATAATGTACCTGCAAATAAACGTGGTAGTGGCTTATTTGCAAGACAAGTTTTAGAGAAATTTAATTATTATCCTATTGAAGAAGAAAAAAGACTAAATAATATTTTTATTAGAGAACATTTTTATACTTCTATATTTACAATTGCTGATTTTAGATCAGTAAAAAATTTTAATGACTTATATAAATATCATGCAAAACATAAATATTTATTTATGGCTCACAATCAATCCTTAATGACAAAAATGGGTAAGATTGCAGCAAATGAGGATAAAGAATCAATAGAAAATGTTAAAAAAAATTACTTTAAATATCTATTGATTCTATTATCAAAAAAATCAAGATATCCAACTAATATTAATACTCAAATGCATGTTATGGGATATTTTAAAAAAAATTTAACTAGTAAAGAAAAGAAACACTTCCTAGATACCTTAGAGCTCTATCGGAATAAAAAAGAACCCATATCTGCAATAAATAGTATTTTATTTTCCTGGATTATAAGATTTGAAAATGAGTACTTAATTAATCAAAGTTTTTTTAATCCATTCCCTAAAGAATTAATACAAAATGAAAAATCAAGATTTGAATAACTTAATTTAGAATTGAATTTACAAGCTGTACAACATCCAAAACATCTATAGTACCATCAACATTAATATCTGCTTGACTATCATATGTACTACTTAATACTAAATTAATCATTAAGATAACATCTTGAATATTAACTGTAAAATCACCATTAATATCACCATTAGCTATTTGTTGACATTCTATATTATAAAGATACTGTGATGCGCTTGAAGGAATCTCTTGTAAAGATTCACAATAGTCATCATCATTTAGAATAAAATAGTTCATAAATGATAGTATTTTATCACTAACCTCAGCATTAGACAGTTCAGCAAAACCATGACCAGAATTTGCACCCTCAAATAGAATCTTTGGTATTTCATCAGGTAAGTTTGCATAAATGTCTTGTCCTAATAAACCTGCATATGCTTCGAGTTCATTTATCTCAATCTCTCCAGCAAAAATAAGACTAGGTAAACTATGAGCAATTAATTCTGGAACTAAACATATACAGTAAACTTCACCTTCGTATGTATCGGCTGGACATAAATCACAATCTTCAAATAATACAGTTGGATTAAGGGATACAACTGCTTTTACATAATCAAGTCCATTTTCTTGCGCAATTAGTGCAGCATCATGTGATGCACCACCACCCATTGAGTATCCTGAAACAGTAAAATTATTTTCATCAATTAATCCATAAACTGGTGATCCTAAACGACTATTCTCCTGAATGATAGTTTCAGTTCCATCAATTAAACCCTCTCCCCTTTGATAATGCGAATCCATAATTTCATCATTTGGACCAACTGTCATAGCAATAAATCCATGTGAAGCAAAAAAAGCACCCCAACTAGACATTGATGAACTATTACCACCAAATCCTGGTGATAAAACTATATTTTTATATGGTGGATTACCATCTAATGGATAATACAAAACTCCATCTCTATAAAGAGGTCCATTCCTTAATCCATCTGATTCAGTAATAGTTGCAAAATCATAAGGGCCATCAGCACTTCCACCACCGCTGCCACCACCACCAATTTCTGTACAAAGATTTGCTGTATCATTCCATTCACAATATTGAGGATATTGCAAACATTCAGATTCGTTTAAATCAGAACATTCAGAAAATAAAAATGACAATAATAGAATAAGTTGAATTAAAAATATTTTTCTCATAATAAAAATTTTATTTTGTTATAGGTGAAACTTAAAAAGAAGTATGCTTTTAATTAATTAAATTTACAAACTATTACAATTCATTAAATCAGTTTCTTGTTCGTTAAGACTATTCAATACACTATCTCTAATTTTTAATGATCCTTCAGTATGCTTAGGTTCATATGGACACATAAGACAGCCCTTCCCACAACAAATCTTATTTTTAAGTAAAAATAATCTAGAAAGCATTTTAACTATTAATTAATGCTAAACAATGCTATCAAAAGCTGTTTTTAATAAAACATCAACCTTATCTGCTAATTTCATGACTAAATTTAAAAAAACATTTTATAAACAACTACAACATTCCTTCCAGCTTCAGGTGTAATTGATTTTATTCTAGATAAATGATTATAATACTCTGTATTAAAAATATTATTAAATTGAATCGTAAAATCATACTTCTCATGATTATAGCTTAATAATAGATCAGTCAATACTGCACCTGGAGTGAATGTTTCAAACTGGCCTAATCTATCTTGAGCATGTATTTTAGAAAATCTTAATTTTAAATTGATAAGTTTTCTATTAAAATTAAAACTTAAAATCTCTTTCATTGGATTAATATATGATAAGGGTAAACCTAAGGTTAAATTATCACCTTTTACAAATGATAGATTATAGTCTATCTGTAAATCTTTTAATTTATACTCAAAATCAAATTCAAATCCCTTTATAACAGCTTTAATACCTTTAGGACTATAAATATATAGCCAACCAAGTGGAGCAGCACCCCAATCAATATAATCTACACCAGGACATGGATGTCCAAGTCCAGAATATGGATTCCAATCCCAAGCCTCTTCACAGATTCCGTTTTTTGTCATTTGAAAATAATATGGGCTGTAATTATAAAATGAAACGATAGAAAAACTTAATGGATTAGAATTAAAACTAATAGAATTCTCTATACCATATATTTGCTCAGATTCAAGATTAGGATTACCTATTTCAAAAGCATATGTTGCTAAGTGTGGACCATCAGAATATAATTCTTCAACTCTTGGTGCTCTCATAGTATGCATTACCCAGCTATTAATTTCAATTTTATCTATTTGCTTTTTAAAACCCAATGAAAATGATACGTTTTCAAATTTTCTTTTTCTAACTAAACTTATAAAATCACCATTTTCATCTAGAATTGGATCTCCGAATTCATCTGTAAGTATTAAATTAGGATTTCCACTAATAAAATTATAATATTTAGGATTAACAGAAAAATGTCCCAATCTAAAAGAGCTTAAAAAATCAAAATCTGAGGATATGTTTTCTTTATAAAATCCGTATATAGAAAAACTTATTTCATCGGTTACAGGTGTCTCATTTATACCATCAGAAATGAAGTTTTCTATGTTTATTTCTGAACCAAAAGATAAATTATCAGAATCAATATCAAACTTGAAATTATGAGTTTTTTTTGATAGTAAAAGTTCATAATCATTAAATGGATGATCTGGAATAATTTCAAAATGTTTATAATCTATAAAATTATACTTAAAGTCTAATTCAGAAAAAAATTTATGATTTAAATTTTCATTATAATTAATTTGAAATGTTTTTTTATACATGGGAATATCTATACCAGTAGTATGACCACTTGTAGTTGG
>MDTG01158765.1_pt1 | contig 30120 bp, 30 predicted proteins | sample 811421 | NCBI WGS metagenome assembly MDTG01 (sample SAMN05326645, study PRJNA326480) | marine metagenome | isolation source: seawater | place: Pacific Ocean: South East | collected 2011 | reverse complement strand
TAATAAATCAATGGGCTTAAGGATTAATTTTAAATGCAATACCTTTGTTAAAAGCTTATTCATGAGTAAAAAAGTAGTGGGTATCGCAATGGGAGGAAACTCTTCCGAGCGGGAAATCTCTCTTAAAAGCGGAAATACTGTCTACCAAGTTTTACCTCAATCCAGATGGAACTGCTTCAAAATAATATTAGATAAAAACAACTGGACTGTCATAGACCAAAAAGAAAACCAATTTCTACTTGATCCAAAAAAATTCACATTCAAAATGAATAAAAAAATTATTCATTTTGATGTAGTGTTTAATGCAATTCATGGAGAACCAGGGGAGGATGGAAAATTGGCAGAAAGTTTGGATCAACTGAAAATACCTCATACGAGCTGCAGTCAAAAAATTGCGGCACTGACTTTTAACAAAAGAGATTTTCTGGAAAAGGTAAAAGAATGGCAGATTCCAGTTGCTAAATCATTTGCATTTAATGATGGAGAGATTTTGGATATTGATACAATTGAAAAAAAAGTAGGTATGCCCTGTTTTGTCAAACCAAATCGTTCGGGAAGCAGTTATGGAATTGTAAAAGTATATGAAAAAAAAGCCTTGAAAGAGGCATTAAATATAGCTCTAAAAGAAGATAATCAATTGATCATCGAATCTGCTTTAGTTGGCATGGAAATATCTGTAGGAGCTTATATTTTGAATGGCAAAGTCATTGTATTACCCATAACCGAAATCATTTCGGAAAACGATTTTTTTGACTTTGATGCAAAATACAATGGAAAATCTCAGGAAATAACCCCAGCCAGAATTAACAAAATATGCATGATTGAAGTTCATGCCACCGTTAAAAAACTCTACCATCAATTGGGACTCAAGGGAGTTTGTAGAAGTGAATTCATCATTGTAAATAGTATTCCTCATTTGTTGGAAGTCAATACGGTTCCTGGTTTTACGGATGCTAGTCTTATCCCTCAGCAAGTAAGTGCTGCAGGAATTAAATTAGCAGACTTTTTTGAATCATTGCTAACAGAGGCAATAAAAAAACCACTAATTTAGTAACATGAAACGCGCAGTTTTTCCCGGTTCCTTTGACCCCATTACCTTGGGCCATTTGGATATAATCAAACAAAGTATTCCGCTTTTTGATGAAATCATTATCGGAGTGGGTAGCAACTCCGAAAAAAAACACATGTTTTCAATAGAAAAAAGGATGACTTTTATCGAAGAAACCTTTCCTCAGTATAAAAACATTTCGGTAAGTCAATATGAGGGATTGACCATTGAATTTTGTAAAAAAATTAAAGCTGATTTTATTATAAGAGGTTTGAGAAATTCTGCTGATTTTGAATTTGAAAAGGCCATTGCCGAAGTCAATAGAAAATTGTCCGGAATTAAAACTGTTTTTCTCCTTACCGCAGCCAAAACCTCTTTTATCAGCAGCAGTATTGTCAGGGAGATTATATCAAATCAGGGTGATTATAAAGAACTAGTACCCAATAAAGTGAGGGTTTAATTCAAACCAAATCAATTTCTTCAAAAAGCAATTTAATGTTTGGGTAAGCATTTTCCATCAAATCGGGAACATCCTCCTTGTTTTTCCAAGCGGCCATAACAATCCCCTCCTCCAACTGAGGTTCTAAAATACCCTCGTAAGAAGTAGTCATCAAATACCAATACGTTTTCTTGAACTTATAACTACCGTTCTTCGAAAAAAGGTGAAAGGTGCTTTTGAGACTCTTTTTGACAATCAAATCCCTTACTCCTGTTTCCTCCATCACCTCTCTAAAGGCAGCATCGACCAATATTTCTTTTTTTTCAATTTTGCCTTTGGGTAAGTCCCATTTATTATTTCTATAGATGAACAAAAATTTACCGTTTTGGTGTTCTACAAGACCGCCAGCAGCCTCTACAAATGAAAAGATTTTAAACATGTGTTTCCACAACTTATCTTCCTTGGAATGATACAAATAAATCCCCTTTGTATTTTTGGATTTTAAAGCAGAAATTATTTGTTTTTGGTCGATAAACTTAATGTAGAATAAAGGAGTTTGATCGTCGTGATCAACGATTTGAGTGGTAAGCAAAACAAATTTTCTATTGAAAAAAACTTTATACATTTGTGTATGATTTATGATCAAGAGACGGCCAAGCAGACAGCTACATACCTACTACAAATTAATGCAATAAAATTGAATCCCCAAAATCCCTTTACTTGGGCTAGCGGATGGAAGTCCCCAATTTACTGTGATAACAGAATAGCCCTTTCTTATCCAAAAACAAGAAAATTTTTGGCTCAAAAAATAGCAGAACAAACCCAAAAAATATATGATGAATGCTTTGTAGTTGCAGGAGTAGCCACAGGAGCTATTGGAATTGGAATGTTGGTTGCCGATGCTCTGAATGCTCCTTTTATATATGTTAGACCGGAGCCCAAGTCACATGGAAGACAAGGTCAAATTGAAGGCCAGCTTGAACCCAATGAGAAAGTATTAGTAATAGAGGATTTGATTTCCACAGGAAAAAGTAGTCTCAATGCTGTCAAAGCACTCAGGAAAGAAGGAGTCAAGGTTTTGGGAATGTTAGGAATATTCGATTATGGGTTTGATTTGGCTGTGGAAAATTTCAAAGCTGAGAAAGTCCAACTACATACTTTAAGTGATTATAATCATTTGATCATTGAAGCCGAAAAATCCAATTCTATTAAAGCAGAGGAAATTTCAGCACTCAAATCTTGGAGGTCTTCCCCTTCAGACTGGCAACCGGCTTAGAAAATCATTTCAATGGTCCCATGAGGATATTTGAAAACCTTCCCAGAGTTTTTTTGAATCTTCAACAATCCACTATTAGTAACACCTTTGATAATCCCTTGAAATATTTCATTATTGTCTCTAAAGGTTGAGGACTTTCCTTTTTGAAATAGTAAAGCATTATATTGTGCCTTCAATCCTGTAGTGTTTTGATTAGAGAGCCTATTGAAATAGAGCTCTAAAAATTTTAAAACGTTTTTGAGGACATAACCGATTTCTTTCTTGCATCCGGTTTTCATAAAAAGAGAGCTCGCATGGGGAAGACCTTCAAAACGCTCTTGATTAATGTTTATACCAATCCCTATTATAGAACCATTAACACAGTCCCCTTTGATGATATTTTCAATCAAAATCCCCCCTATTTTATTCTTGCCTGACAAAATGTCGTTGGGCCATTTTATTTTTAAGTCAATATCTGTAAATTGATTCAATGCCTCTACCACCGATAAGGTGACAGCGCAATTGATCAAAAAAGAGTTTTTTACTTTCAGCTGAGAAAAAAGCTTGAAAAGGCTGAAAGTAAGGTTTTTCATGGGTTCGGTTTGCCAAAGCTTATTCCTTTGTCCCCTACCTTGGGTTTGATTTCTCACCCATACTACATCACCATCTAAGCAATCTCCTGACAAAAATCTATCCTTTAGCCAGTCATTTGAAGAGGCTGTGGCATCAAGTTTGATTAAATTGAAATTGCACATGGTTTAGAACGCTATGAATTTAAAAAGTAATAAATTTGTGTAAAACTAGAATTTTTTAATGTCAAAAGCGAAATCCAATGAGGATGCCCTAATTTCAAATATTATTTTGGGCATAGACAATGTTAAAGGATTAGACGTAAGTCTTTTGGATCTCAGAGATATTGAAAACACTGTTTGCAGCCATTTTGTTATTTGTACAGGGAGTTCTAATACTCATGTCAATGCTATTGTCAGTGCTATTCAAAAAACTGTGAGTAAAGAGCTAAAAGAAAAACCTTTTCACACAGAAGGAAATGATAACGCTGAGTGGGTTTTGATTGACTATGTTAACATAGTGGTTCATGTTTTTCAAAAAAAAATCAGAGAATACTACAACATAGAAGGACTCTGGGGAGATGCTAAAACCACTAAAATTGCATCGAATTGTTAATTGACTATGAAAGAAGGAAATAATAAATTAAAGTTCAACCCCTATTGGGTTTACGCTGTTATCATAACCATACTAATTGGAATGAGTATGTTTGGTGGAGATAGCAACTGGCAATCAATTAGCAAAACGAATATTTCAGATTTTGAACGTTTCCTCAATGAGGGAGATGTAGAAGAAATTATTGTCATCAATCAAAAATTAGCAAAAGTTACTTTAAACAGCTACGGTTTAGAGAAAAGTATTCACAAGAGTGCAAAATCCAAAAATATTCTAGGTCAAGAAAACACAAGTGGTCCCCATTATGAATTTGAAGTTGGGAACTTGGAGCTTTTCCAGCGAAAACTAGAGCAAGCAGAAAACAACGGTATACAATTCCGCTATGAATTCATGACTATTGAAAATCGATGGATGGATGTCATTCTCGGTTTTCTTCCCATCATCATAATCATAGGTGTTTGGATTTTCCTGATGAGAAGAATGTCCGGTGGAGGAGCAGGGGGTGCAGGTGGACAAATCTTCAATATCGGAAAATCTAAAGCAAAACTTTTTGACCAAAATACCGAAGTCAAAACTACTTTCAAAGATGTTGCCGGTTTAGAAGGCGCCAAAGAAGAGATTCAGGAAATTGTAGATTTCCTTAAAAATCCTAAAAAATATACGATATTGGGTGGAAAAATCCCAAAAGGGGCCTTGCTTATAGGTTCTCCCGGAACCGGTAAAACCCTATTGGCAAAAGCTGTTGCAGGTGAAGCCAAAGTTCCTTTTTTCTCCCTGTCTGGTTCAGATTTTGTTGAAATGTTTGTAGGAGTTGGTGCCTCTAGGGTTAGAGATTTATTCAAACAAGCCAAAGACAAATCCCCTTCAATAATTTTTATTGATGAAATTGATGCAATTGGACGCGCGCGGGGAAAAAATAATTTTACTGGATCGAATGATGAGCGAGAAAACACATTGAACCAATTGCTTACAGAAATGGATGGTTTTGGCACCAACACCAATGTTATTGTGTTGGCAGCGACCAACCGTGCCGATGTCTTAGATAAGGCGCTTATGCGTGCCGGCCGATTCGACAGGCAGATATATGTAGACCTACCTGACCTTAATGAACGACGTGAAATATTTAAGGTTCACCTCAAACCCCTGAAGACCGTTAAAAGTTTGGACGTGGAGTTTTTAGCCAAACAAACACCCGGTTTTTCTGGGGCTGATATTGCCAATGTTTGTAACGAAGCTGCTCTGATTGCAGCGAGGAAAAATAAAAAATCTGTAGGCAAACAAGATTTTCTGGATGCTGTAGATCGAATTGTAGGAGGTCTAGAAAAGAAAAATAAAATTGTTACTCCAGAGGAAAAGAAAACTATTGCATTCCATGAAGCCGGGCACGCTACCGTCAGTTGGTTATTAGAGCATGCAGCTCCTTTGGTAAAAGTAACTATAGTCCCTCGAGGTCAATCCCTTGGTGCTGCATGGTACCTGCCTGAAGAGCGAATGATCGTTAGGACTGAACAAATGCTGGATGAAATGTGTGCAGCATTGGGAGGTAGAGCAGCTGAAAAAATCATGTTTAATAAAATCTCTACTGGCGCGCTTAGTGACCTAGAAAAAGTAACCCAACAAGCCAGAGCTATGGTTTCAGTTTATGGATTAAATGAGACCTTGGGTAATATCACCTATCATGATTCAACTGGTCAGATGGAGAATAGCTTTACAAAACCTTATTCTGAAAAAACAGCTCAGGTCATTGACAAGGAAATTTCGGATATCATCGAAATGCAATACAAAAGGGCTTGTGATCTGTTGAAAAAAAATAAAATTAAGCTCAAGCAACTCGCTGAAAGGTTGTTGGAAAAAGAGGTGATTTTTAAAGATGACCTTTTTAACATTCTTGGGGAGCGGCCCTATCTTGTAAAACCCGATAAAAAAGAAGAGGGTAAAGATGGAATAAAGGTAGCTGTCAACTGATCAATTGTGGGGTTTTGGAGAAAACTATTTGGTACTAAAAAAAACAGCTCAGAACCAGAGGCCACTAGTCCCTATCTTCCTGAAAAGAAAGATGAAATTGAAATAATTTTCGCTGAAAAATTCACCCAAAAAGGAGGCAAATTTATCTTCAGTGAGGATATGAAATCCACCGATGAGTTTTTTAAACTTATCCTGGAGGAAAATCATTGGAAAACTCAAGACATTCTTTGTTTTGATCCACAACTCATCCAAAGATTCACCCTAGAACCCCATCCCGATCCTTTAAACCCCCGAGATTTTAAAGTCCTTCTCATCGGTTGTGAATATCTAATTGCCAACAAGGGGACGATACTTATTTGTCATCGCCAACTCAAGGATTATAGACTCGAGGCAATTCCAGATTTTTTAATTGTTTATTCTAGCTTAGACAACTTTGTAAGCGATGTTAGTGAAGGTATGAGCAAACTCAAAAACAAATATGCCGATCAACTAACCACTAACATTACTACATTAAACGTTAAAAACTCAAAAGATGAAAATGATTTTTTATCTTATGGAAATAGTGCGAAAAACCTATATTTAATTATTCAAGAGGATTAAATTAATGAGGGAGCTATTCATCCGAGGAATTTCAGGAATATTTTATATTGCCTTCATTATTGGGTCTCTTTTCTATGATCAGCTGTATTATACAATAGTTATTTTGATATTTTCTAGTTTGGCAATGATTGAATTTCAGCGTTTAGTTGGCCATAAAAGTTATATGCCTATTGCACTTATGATATTGTTGGTCTATAATTTCTACCAATCAAAAATCGATAGTCCCGAATTGCTTTATCCACTGTTGAGTATTTTTATGGTTCATATTTTCCTGATCTATTGGCTTATTAGCAACAGAGAGATAAATTTGGGGTATTTGTCCAAAACTATACTTAGCCTGTTTTATTTAGGCTTCGGATGCTTTTTCATCATTGCTATGGCAGGTAATGCAGATCATTTTCAATCGAAAAACGTTTTGTTGTTTTTTGTATTGATTTGGACTAATAATTCATTTGCTTATTTGACAGGTAAGCAATTGGGGAAAAATCCCCTTTTCTCTCGAATATCGCCCAAAAAGACTTGGGAAGGTTTTATTGGAGGGCTAGTTTTCACTTTGATCGCTGCCTTTATTTTTCAAAAATTCTATCCTGAACAATCAATAGTGCTTTATATGATTTTTGCTCTCATCACAAGTGTTTTGGCGACCTTTGGTGATCTGATCCAATCCATTTTCAAACGATTCGCAAATGTCAAAGATAGCGGATCTTTGATTCCTGGACACGGAGGGTTTTTCGATCGAATGGACAGTGCTATTTTTGTAGGGCCTTGGTTCTATTTAATGCTCAATTTTAAAGAATATGTTTCATAAAGAAGGTTTTAAAATCATAATCAACACTTTTTTGCTTTGTGTGACTATAGCCCTATCGGCCGAGTATTGGATTGACCATTTTTGGGTAAAAAAAACAGTGCAATTTCTCTCTGTAGTTATATTGATATTGGTGCTTCAGTTTTTTAGAAATCCCAAAAGGCAAACCTCTCCAAACAAAAAACAAATTATCTCTCCGGTAGACGGAAAAGTGGTTGTCATAGAAGAAGTTTTTGAAAAAGAATTTTTTAAAGATAAACGCTTACAGGTATCAATTTTTATGTCACCACTTAATGTCCATGTTACCCGCTATGCCATAAGTGGAACGGTTGTTTTTAGCAAATACCACCCTGGAAAGTATTTAGTGGCTTGGCATCCCAAATCCTCAGAATTAAACGAAAGAACCACCGTAGTAGTTGAAAACAAAACAGTAGGACCAATCCTTTATCGTCAAATTGCTGGTGCCGTGGCACGCCGTATAGTCAATTATGCAAGGGTGGGAGATTATGTGGTTCAAGGTTCAGACGCCGGATTTATAAAATTTGGCTCCAGGGTAGATTTATTTTTACCATTAGACACCAAGATTAATGTTGAAAAAGGTCAGGTTGTAAAAGGCGGAGAATATTGTATCGCCGAAATTTAGTTAAAGCTGGCTTAAACTTTTTTCCAACAGGGTTATTTTCTCACGGGCGTCAGCTGCTTTTTTTCGTTCCAATTCGATTACCTTTTTAGGGGCCTTTGAAACAAATCGTTCATTAGATAATTTTTTCTCTACCGATTTTAGAAAACCCTTGGAGTATTCAAGTTCTTGCATCATTTTTTTTCGCTCCTCTTCAGGATCAATGGCTTGATTTAAAGGAATAAAAAACTCCATTTGTCCAACCCTAAAAGACCCCAAGGTATTTTTTTCTCTTGGGAGGTTGGACTCAATTGATTGGAGTTGAGCCAGCTTTTGGATGACATCAGAGTGAGGAATTTTTACTTCAGAAATCAAAATCAATTGTTCTTTGAATCCTATTTTTTTTTCCTTTCTAAAGTTTCTAATCCCCACTACAATCTGTTTGACCATTTCAAAATCAACAATAGATTTATTATCTACGGGTCGGGCTTCAGGCCAATTAGAAACCACAAGAGCTTCATGGGTGTCTCGCTCATGGAGATGGTGCCAAAGCTCTTCGGTGATAAAAGGCATAAAAGGATGCAACAGTCTAAGGTTTTCCTCAAACAAAACTTTTACGGCTTTATGAGTGTAATGGTCAATAGGTTGGCCATAGATTGGTTTGACAATTTCTAAAAACCAAGAACAAAAATCATCCCAAATCAGTTTATATAAGCTCATTAAGGCATCTGATATCCTGTATTTACTGTATTGATCATCAATTAGATTAAGGGTTCGATGGAAGAGATTTTTGTACCATTGAATAGCAGCCTTATTGACATACGGAGTTTCTATGGTTTCATTAACCTCCCAGCCCTCTACCAATCGATACGAATTCCAGATTTTATTTGCAAAGTTTTTGCCTTGTTGGCAAAGACTCTCGTCAAATAAAAGGTCATTTCCAGCAGCAGAACTCAACATCAGCCCAACCCTGACTGCATCTGCACCAAATTTCTTTATCAAGGCCAGTGCATCGGGTGAATTGCCAAGTTGTTTAGACATTTTTCTACCCTGTTTATCTCTTACCAATCCAGTCAAATAGACATTCGAAAAAGGTTTTTCCAATCGCAATTCATACCCCGACATGATCATCCGAGCAACCCAAAAAAACAAAATATCTGGACCAGTAACTAAATCCTGAGTAGGATAATAATAATTTACTTCTGGATTGTCTGGCTCTAATACGCCATTAAAAACTGAAATGGGCCAGAGCCAAGAAGAAAACCAAGTGTCTAAAACATCATTGTCTTGGCGCAAATCAGAGGCTTCTAAGTTGTTATCCCCAGAGGCAATTTTAGCCAACTCAAGGGCAATAGATTTATTTTTAGCAACAACAAATTTGGAACTATCTTTTCCATAATAATATGCTGGGATTTGCTGTCCCCACCACAACTGTCTGGAAATATTCCAGTCACGAATATTTTCCATCCAATGAGAGTAGGTTTTATTAAACTTTTCTGGCACCAACTTTACTTCTTTACTTTCCAAAACTGCTGCTATTGCTGGTTTAGCCAAGCTCTCCATTTTGAGAAACCACTGATCCGAAAGTCGAGGTTCGATTATTGCTTTAGTGCGTTCTGAAGTCCCAACTTTATGGCGGTGGTTTTCCTTTTTGACCAATTGACCAGAGGCCTCTAGAATCTTGGATATTTCCTTTCGAGCTACAAAACGATCCATGCCCTCAAATTCTAAACCATAATGGTTTAGGGTAGCGTCATCATTAAAAATATCAATGACCTCCAATTGGTGTTTCTCACCTATGGCTTTATCATTGATATCGTGTGCAGGTGTTATTTTAAGACAACCGGTGCCAAATTCCATATCCACATATTCATCTTCGATAATGGGGATTTTTCTATTGGAGACAGGAACGATCAAGTGTTTCCCTTTCAAGTTAGTGTAACGTTCGTCTTCAGGATGTATACAAACGGCAGTATCTCCCAAAAGGGTTTCCGGACGGGTGGTTGCGACGATTACTTTTTCGTCACTGTCAACTAAAGTATAGGCGATATAGTAAAGTTGACTGTCACGCTCTTCGTAAATCACTTCCTCATCGGAAAGGGTCGTTTTTGCTTCGGGATCCCAATTGACCATTCGATAACCCCTGTATATCAAGCCTTTATTATAAAGCCGAACAAAGGTATCAATGACTGAAGCAGACATATTATCATCTAAAGTAAATTTGGTGCGGCTCCAATCACATGAGCAGCCCAGTTTCTTGAGTTGCTCCAAGATGGTCCCACCATATTCATTTGTCCAATCCCAAGCGTGTTTTAAAAAATCATCACGGCTCAATGTCGATTTATCAATGCCTTTTTCTTTGAGTCTGGCAACAACCTTTGCCTCCGTTGCAATAGAAGCGTGGTCGGTTCCTGGAACCCAACAAGCATTATATCCCTGCATTCTGGCGCGGCGGATAATGATATCTTGTAGGGTATTATTTAACATATGTCCCATGTGTAGTACTCCTGTAACATTGGGAGGGGGGATTACTATGGTGTATGGATCTCTATCGTCCGGTGTTGAAGAAAAAAAATCGTTTTCCATCCAATATGTATACCATTTTTCTTCAACTTTTTGAGAAACAAACTTGGATGGAATTTGCATGAATATTGGTAAGCCTTTTAAATACTTGACAAAAGTAAGCACCCTTTTGGGATTATAAAAACCCCATGCTTTTTAGTTTTCTTTTTAAAGTTGTAAATTTATAGAATAGTATTTATAACAATGAAAAAAGAAATCCTTTTTATTTTATTGATTTTTGTTCCTCTATTGTTGAGTGCTCAAACTTCAAGTCCTATGATAAGCTTCAATACGGATACAATTGATTACGGAGATATTACCAAAGGCAGTAATGGGGTTCGAACTTTTACATTCGAGAATACAGGGGATGCCCCACTTGAAATTCAAGGGGTTAGATCCAGTTGCGGATGTACCATCCCTAAAAAACCAGAAGCACCAATTGCTCCAGGAGAGAAAGGAGAAATTACGGTTAGTTACGATACCAATCGCGTTGGGGTTTTCAGAAAAACCATCACCGTAAATACTAATGTTTCATCCGCTGCAATTATCGCATTGAAAATTAAGGGAAACGTATTGGCCAATTAATTTTTTCAACAGATTAATAAATTAATTTTCTACTCACAGTTGAGAATGAGGGCTTTTTTTTTGAATATTTGCATTCACAAATTTTAAGATGCCGAAAATTTCAAAAAAAGGACAAGAATTGCCCTCGTCTCCCATCAGAAAATTGGTCGCTTACTCAGATGAAGCAAAATCTCGTGGTGTTGAAGTTTTGCATCTCAACATTGGACAACCGGATATCGAGGCTCCAATTGATGCTATGGAAATTGTCCGGGATCATAGCCTTAAACTACTTCCTTACGGCTCCTCTGAAGGATCATTGTCCTATCGAAGCCAACTTTGTAAATACTATCAACATCACGGAATTTCGATTGAGACGGATGACATCATCGTTACTACTGGGGCCAGTGAGGCTTTGTCATTTACCCTCAACGTAATTTGTGATCCGGGAGATGAAATCATCATACCCGAACCTTTTTATGCCAATTATAATGGATTTGCAGCCTCATTAAGTGTTGAAGTCGTTCCTGTAGTTTCATATTTTGAAAATCAATTCGAATTACCTCCTCTAGAGAAATTAAAAGAAAAAATTACAAACAAAACTAGAGCTATACTGATCTGCAACCCGAGCAATCCAACAGGTTATCTCTACAGCGAGCCAGAAGTCAAAGCGTTAATTGATCTTGCAGTAGAACAAGATATTTTTATAATCGTTGACGAAGTATACCGCGAATTCATTTACACTGAAAATTCCCATTATTCTGTTCTAAAATCAGAAAAAGGGAGCCAATATGCTGTGATGATTGATTCGGTTTCTAAAAGATATAGCCTGTGTGGTGCAAGAGTAGGCTGCATGATTTCCAAAAATAAAGCACTAATAGCCACTGCACTGAAATTTGCGCACCTTCGATTGTCTCCTCCTTCCCTTGGACTGATGTCTAGTGAAGCTGCCATTTGTGCTCCACCTAACTACTTGGAAAGTATTAAAAAAGAATATAATAAAAGAAAAAATGTCATTGTTGCCGCATTAGAAAAAATTGAGGGCGTAGAAGTATCAAATCCAATGGGAGCATTTTATTGTATCGCTAAACTCCCCGTCGAAAATGCAGAAGACTTTTCTAAATTTTTACTTACGGATTTTGAAGACTTAGGGCAAACCGTAATGCTAGCTCCAGCTGCGGGCTTTTACTCTTCTACAGAACTAGGCAAAGATCAAGTTCGATTGGCTTTTGTTTTGGAAAGCAATAAACTAAGACGTGCCGCTGAAATATTAGAAAAAGCTTTGACTGCCTACAATAGTTCCTAGGCATTTTTCTATCTTACCCTATGGTTTTGAATTTTCAAAAAGATACTTCCCTACTCCCCTATAATACATTTGGTATAGACGTTAAATCAAAAATATTCGTTGGAGTTAGATCTACTGATGAATTAAAAGCGGTTTTAAATCAAAATAAACAAGCGCAACTATTGGTTTTGGGAGCAGGAAGTAATCTTTTGCTGACGAAAGATTTTGATGGGCTTACGGTAAGAATTGAAAACCAAGGAATAAAAATAATAGGAGAGGATATGCGGGTGGCAAGAGTCAAAGTTGCTGCGGGAGAAAATTGGCATGATTTTGTAATGTGGTGTTTGGAGAATGACTTAGGGGGAGTAGAAAATTTGGCACTGATTCCTGGAAGTGTTGGTGCGGCACCTATCCAAAACATAGGGGCTTATGGGGTAGAACTAATGGAGGTTTTTGAAAGTTGTGAAGCCATGTCTCTAAAAACACGGAAATTTAAAACCTTCAACAAAACCGATTGTGAGTTTGGCTATAGGAATTCCATTTTTAAAAATTCACTTAAAGGTGAATACATCATTACTTCAGTTCAGTTCAATCTGACTAAAGCACCGCATCAAATCAATACCTCATACAGGGGTTTATCTGAAAAACTCGAAGCTAAGTCTACCACCATTCAAAGTGTCGCCCAAAAGGTGATCGAAATAAGATCAGCCAAATTGCCTAATACCAGTCAAATAGGAAACAGTGGCAGTTTTTTTAAAAACCCGGTAATTCCCTTTAAAAAATTTATTCAATTGCAACAACAATATCCAGAAATTCCTCACTATCCTGATCAAGCGGGGCAAATGAAAATTCCAGCTGCATGGTTGATCGAAAGCTTAGGTTATAAGGGATATCGTAAAAATGATGCTGGAGTCCACCAAAATCAGACGTTGGTTTTGGTCAATTACGGTAATGCTTCAGGTACTGAAATCAAAAAACTTGCCCTAGAAATCAAAAGAAAGGTCTTGGAAAGCTTTGCGATAGAACTAGAATTCGAGGTCAATATACTATAGCGCTATTCCCTGTTTTTGGAGTCGATGATAATAGTTACTGGACCATCGTTGATTAGACTAACCTTCATGTCTGCACCAAACACCCCTTTGGCCACTTTTCTGCCCAATTTTTCTTCTGCTAAAACTAAAAACTGTTCATATAAAGGAATGGCTATTTCGCTGGGGGCTGCTCGAATGTAAGAAGGTCTATTGCCTTTTTTGGTCCCTGCCATCAAAGTAAACTGACTGATGACCATCAATTCCCCATTTATATCGAGAAGCGAACGATTCATCACTTGTCTTTCATCATTAAAAATCCTCAAATTGACGAGTTTATTTACCAACAAATCAAGGTCGGATCGATCATCTTCATTTTCAATGCCCAAAAGCACCAACAATCCCTTTCCAATAACACCTATAGCTTTTCCCTCCACTTTTACCTCGGCTTGGCTAACCCTCTGAATAAAAATTCTCATTATTTAACGGTTTAAAGCATCTTCCTCAAGCAATTGTAAATACGACTTATATCGGCTTTGAGCAATTTCTCCTTCATTTAATGCGGCTATAACGGCACATTGAGGCTCATTAGTATGCAAGCAGTTATTGAATTTACAATCCTTTTTTAGAACAGATAATTCATTAAAATAGCCGGACAATTCTTCCCTTAAAATGTCAACAACGCCAAAACCTTTGATGCCGGGTGTATCGATAATTTTAACCCCTCCCTCCAAATCAAACATTTCGGCAAAAGTAGTGGTATGTTGTCCCTTTTCGTGTTGAACAGAAACATTTGCTGTTTTCAAATCTAAGCCCGGTGATAAGGTATTAAGCAAGGTAGATTTTCCAACTCCACTATGACCGGAAAACACACTCACCTTTTTGGCCATTGTTCTATGAATCTCACCCAAAGAATCAAAATCGATTGCCACCACCTCGAAGCATTCATATCCAATCTGCTGATAAATTGTCTTTAGAGATCGCATATACTGCAATTCCTTTTGGTTGTAGAGATCTATTTTATTGAAGACTAATACCGTTTTAATTTCATATGCTTTTGTAGTAACCAAAAATCGGTCAATAAAAGCCGGAAAGGTGGGAGGGGATTTTAGGGTAATCATTAAAAAAACCTGGTCGATATTAGAGGCAATGATCTGGATTTGTTTGGAAAGTTTGACCGATTTTCTTAAAATATAATTTTGACGGGCTTCAATTTTGGTAATCACTCCAATTCTTTCTGAATGATCAGATTCAATTTCAAATAAAACCTTATCTCCCACAGCAACAGGGTTAGTGCTTTTAATCCCTTTATTTCGGAATTTACCTTTGATCCTACAATCGTAAAAATTTCCCTCGGATTTAACCCGATAATGGCTTCCGGTAGAACAATAAACAATCCCGTTTTTTATCATCAGTACAAAGAAACAACAAATATTTTTTTTCCCTCCTTGCTCAGAACACAGTATGTGTTATTGCTATCTTTGTAAAAAAATGAATGGCCAAAAAAGTAATTTTAATGATCTTAGATGGGTGGGGTTTAGCCCCCAATCCTAAGGTCTCTGCAGTAGATTTAGCCCAAACTCCAAACATCGATCGTTTGTACAATAAATATCCTCATGCCTCACTTTTGACAGATGGAATAAACGTGGGGCTACCCAAAGGTCAAATGGGAAACAGTGAAGTAGGTCACATGAATCTGGGAGCTGGAAGAATAGTTTACCAAGACTTGGTTAAAATATCTAAAGCCATTGAAGACAAGAGCGTTGAAAAGAATCCAGTTTTGGTCGAAGCCTTGACATACGCCGAAAACGAAGGAAAAAATGTTCATTTTTTAGGACTTCTTTCAGATGGAGGTGTACACTCTCATTTAGATCACTTGGAGGGACTATTGGAAATGACAGCAAAATACAATTGTACCGAAGTTTTTGTTCATGGTTTTACTGATGGCCGAGACGTTGACCCCAAATCAGGATCCACCTACATTCGAAAATTATCTCAAAAGCTTAAAAGAACTAATGCAAAGTTGGCCACTATTACTGGGAGATACTTCGCTATGGATAGGGATAAAAGGTGGGAAAGGGTAAAAAAAGCTTACTATGCACTGGTGCATGGCCAAGGAATTCCAACACATAATTTGACAGAAAGTGTTGAGGCCAGATACTCTGAAGGTGTTACGGACGAATTTATCGAACCACTGATTGCTGTTGACCAAGACAATCAACCCTTGGGGAAAATCACTGAAGGAGATGTGGTGATCTTTTTCAATTTCCGAACTGACCGTGGGCGACAATTGACTGAAGCGCTTTCACAATTCGCTTTGCCCGAACATGACATGATGCCTTTGGATTTACATTATGTTACCCTGACCAATTACGATCAAACTTTTAAGAACGTAAATGTTGTTTTTGAAAAAGACAACTTGGAAGACACCTTGGGTGAAACACTTTCTAAAGCAGGGAAAATCCAAACAAGAATTGCCGAGACCGAAAAATACCCCCATGTGACCTTCTTTTTCAATGGTGGAAAGGAAGAACCTTTTGAAGGTGAGGAAAGAATCATGTGCCCATCTCCCAAGGTTGCCACCTATGACCTCCAGCCAGAAATGAGCGCTTTTGATGTGAGAGATGCCATTTTACCCAAAATCAAAGAGCAACACCCTGATTTTATCTGTTTGAACTTTGCCAATCCTGATATGGTAGGACATACCGGAGATTTAGAAGCCGCCATCAAAGCCTGTGAAATCGTAGATCAATGCGCAGGAAATATCATTGAGGTTGCTTTGGAAAACCAATACAAAATCATTGTCATTGCCGATCACGGAAATTGTGAAACTATGATAAATACTGACGGCTCACCCAATACGGCCCATACTACTAATCCGGTTCCTTTGATTTTGATCGATCAGAGCATCACTATCATTAGAGATGGTATATTGGGAGACATCGCTCCCACCATTTTAAAACTTATGGCTGTTGAGATTCCCCAAGCCATGACAGGAAAGCCTCTGGTATAGAAGTATCAACCCCAAATATCCAACCTATGGAAAAAGTTCTTTTTATTAGCCTGAGTATCCTTCTTATTATTAGTTGTGATAATAAGCAACAAAAGCCTTTAGCAATTAGCGCAGTTAAAGACATTAGTGGAGAAATAATTCTACTTGGAAAGATCAATAGGGCCAATTTGCAAACGTCTAGCCATACCCTTTGGTTCAATCAAGAATACAACAGAATTTCTGTTGATCCACAATGGGCGAAAGGCCTTGAAGACCATCTTGAAGGATTGAAAATCAAAGTATTTATGGGTACTTGGTGTGAAGACAGTCGTAGAGAAATTCCATATTTTTTCAAGTTACTCCATGCCTTAGAATTTGACCAAAAGCAATTGGAAATGTATGCCATGTCACAAGAAAAAACCACCCCAGAAGATTTTGAGAATGGATTCGATATTTACAATGTTCCCACCATAATTTTTTTTAAAAATGGAAATGAAATCAATAGATTTGTAGAGTTTGCTGTAAACAGTCTGGAATCTGATATTGCAAAAATAATTAAAGGGGAATCCTATACCCATACTTATAAGTAGCTGATGTTAAAAATCAAAAGTTTAGAGGAGATCGAGTTGATGCGTGAAAGCGCATTGATTGTGTCCCAAACTCTAGGCATGCTTGCCCGAGAAATCAAGCCTGGGGTAACGACTTTACATCTGGATCGACTGGCAGAAAGTTTTATCCGAGATCATCAGGCAGTACCCGGCTTTCTGGGTTTATACGACTTTCCCAATACCCTTTGTGTAAGCCCCAATGCTGAGGTCGTTCACGGCATTCCAAATAACAACCCCCTAGAGGATGGAGACATCTTATCTGTAGATTGTGGAGCACTTAAAAATGAATTTTACGGAGATCATGCCTATACTTTTATGATAGGAGAAGTGGACGAAGCCACAAAAAAATTGATAGAGGTCACCAAAAAATCACTTTATATAGGTATTGAAGCTTTTTGTTACGGCAACCGAGTGGGCGACTTGGGGCATGCCATTCAAAGCTATACAGAATCTTTTGGCTATGGTGTGGTAAGAGAATTGGTGGGGCATGGACTGGGTAGATCCATGCATGAATCCCCCGAAATTCCAAACTATGGTAAAAGAGGTCGTGGGAAAAAATTTATTAACGGCATGGTGATTGCCATAGAACCCATGATCAATCTGGGCACAAAAAACATTAGGCATTTCAGTGATGGATGGACCACCAAAACTGCCGACAATAAGCCCAGTGCTCATTTTGAACACAATGTAGCTTTGATAGATGGAAAACCGCAACTGCTTTCCACCTTCGATTTTATTTACGAGGCCTTGGGAATTCAATCTGATGAAGAAGTTCCCTTTAAAAAAGTTACTTCCAAGTTATGAGGTGGATTTTACTCTTTTTCCCCCGATCTTTTTTGATTCGGATGAGCTTGTTTATTCAGCCCATATTGCGTTTATACTTCCGGGGTAGCAAATTCATCGATCCTATTGATGGTTCTGAGTATCGCAAATTTTTACCCTATGGATATGGCAAAACATTGCGACCCAATGCACTTTGTCCCGGCACTCTATCATTGGAACGCCACCGTTTGCTATGGCTATACCTAAAAAGAGAAACCACCTTTTTAAAGGAAAAATTAAAGGTGTTGCATGTAGCACCTGAACAGGTTTTTTACCGTAAGTTCAAACGATTTCAACATTGGAATTACACCACTACCGATCTCTATTCACCTCTGGCCGATGTAATAGCTGACATTTCCAATTTGCCTTTCCAGGACGATCAATACGATTTGATCCTCTGCAATCACGTTTTGGAGCATATTCCTGATGATCTTAAAGCTATGGCGGAATTGTATCGTGTTTTAAAAAAAGGAGGAACGCTCATTGCTCAGGTTCCCCTGGAAGAAAATCTTAAACAAACTTTCGAAGATAAAAGTATCAAAGATCCTAAAGCTCGTGCTAAAGTTTTTGGACAATATGATCACGTCAGGATATATGGCCAAGATTATCACATCAGGCTCCAATCTGTTGGTTTTTCTACTACTATCGTTCAGCCTCAAAATTCACTTACAAAAGAAGAGATAAACAAATTTGCACTTTCCCAAACAGAAGTAATTCCAGTAATGCTAAAATAATTCTCACCTTATTTTTTTAATTAGTTTTTACTTTGGCAGCATCAAACGCTACAGTTGCTTTTCAATTATTTTTTCCGTTAAAACATTTAAAAACACAATTTCTCAATCTTTATAAGAATGTAACAATATTAATAGAATAAAAAAGTTGATTTACCACTTCTTGGATTTGACAACCCGAAACTCATCATCTTTGGCAACGGTCCAAAGGGCCTCTAGATTGGGAAAATTTTCTATCAATACACGGCCTTCTTCCAGGGGCAAAACCATTAGTGCAGTAGCCCAAGCGTCGGCTGTCATACAGTCGGGAGCTTTAACGGAAGTACTGAGAATATTGGATTTTTGTGCAGAACCAGTCAAAGGGTTTATGGAGTGGACATATATTTGGCCCGTAATGGGATGCACCCTATATTTACGGTAATTACCTGAACTGGCTATGGCTTGATCTTGAAGGATCATGGTCTGCAAAAATTGTCGCACCTCGCGTTGTCGGGGGTCGTCAATTGCTATTTTCCAGGCTTGTTGGGTTTTGGGGCTGTTGCCTTTGGTAATAATTTCTCCACCTATCTCTACCATATAATTCAATGCGCCTAATTGTTGCAAAAAAACTCCCAATTGATCCACTACATAACCTTTGGCCAAGGCATTAAAATCAATATAGATGGAGGGAAATTCCTTATGGACAGTTCCATCTTCCCTCAATTTAACTTTTTGCCAACCAGTAAGTTTAAGGAGGCTGTCAAGTTGATCTGAAGTTGCAATATTTACATATGTTTCCGGTCCAAAACCATAAGCATTAACAAGTGCGCCAACGGTCGGGTCAAAATAACCCCCACTGGCTTTCCATACCTCTGTGGCTTTTTCAAAAACAGCTCTAAAGTGGTGATCAACCACCACTGTAGAATCCCCCCTGTTGATTTTGGAAATATCGGATTGAGGTAGATAGGTAGAAAGAGATTTATTTAGTAAATAAAAGAGTGAATCAATTCCTTTTTGCACCTTATCCTCGGGGATTTCAGCCTCAAATTGAATATTATAAGAAGTACCCATTGCAAATCCTTCTAATTGCTTTGCTTTTGTTGGAGTTTTATTACAGGAAAAAATGATCCAAAAAAGGACAAAACTAATCCATAATTTGAAGTCCATTAAGATTGATCGCATAGCTTTCTTTTTGGGTTAAAGGGAGTCATAATATCGGTATTGGCGAAACTCATCATGGCAAAATACTTGGTGGCTTTGAATTTAATACCGTGATCTTTGAATTGTTCCATTAATTGAATATTATTTTTTTTAGAATTTTCGGTACACAAAGAAAACTGAGGTTAATTTACTTGAGAATTAACTACCAAGAATTCAAATCCCTTTTGATAGAGATAATCTCCAATCTCTTTAATGGCTAACTTTTGAATTTATTGATTCTGAAGCATTTATCCCCCAAAATCGTCAAAACGAATATTTTCAGGAGGTATTCCAAAGTCATCGGCCATTTTTTCTACAGCTTGATTCATTAAAGGAGGTCCACAGAAATAGACCTCGATATCTTCTGGAGAATCATGTAGATTAAGGTAGTTATCGATTACACATTGGTGAACAAAACCTTTAAATCCATCGCCATCACCATCTAGTCCATCTTTGATTTTCCAATTATCTTCTTCCATAGGTTCGGAGAGGGCAACATAAAACTTAAAGTTTGGAAAGTCTTTTTCTAAAGCCTTGAAATGGTCTAAGTAGAATAGTTCTCTTTTAGAACGTCCACCATACCAAAAGCTTACTTTTCTTCCAGTTTTTAAAGTTCTGAACAGTTCGTAGAGATGTGAGCGCATGGGAGCCATTCCAGCACCTCCACCCACATAAAGCATTTCGGCCTCTGAGTGGTTAATGAAGAATTCTCCATAAGGCCCTGAAATGGTTACTTTATCTCCAGCTTTTTTAGAGAAAACATAAGAAGAGGCAACCCCAGGGTTGACTTCCATCCAACCATTTTTGTTGCGATCCCAAGGTGGGGTGGCTATCCTTACATTTAGCATTATCTCGCGCCCCTCTGCGGGGAAAGAAGCCATAGAGTAGGCCCGCTCAACCGTTTCTGGATTTTTCATCACTAAGGGCCAAAGGTTGAATTTGTCCCACTCTAACTTAAACTTGTCGGACTCCCCAGGATGTTCTTCTGGGTGAGCAGAAATATCGATATCGCTATAATTGACTTCACATTGGGGTATTTCGATTTGAATGTATCCTCCAGCTTTGTAGTCCATTGCCTTGGGTATCTCAACCACAAATTCTTTAATAAAAGAAGCTACATTCCAGTTTCTGACCACTGTGGCTTCCCATTTTTTGATCCCAAACACCTCTTCGGGTACTTGTATGACCATGTTTTCTTTAACTTTTACCTGACAGCCCAAACGCCATCCGTCAGCAATTTCTTTTCTGGTAAAATGAGGTGATTCAGTAGGGAGGATTTCTCCACCACCTTCGAGGACCTGACACTTGCATTGGATACATGTCCCTCCTCCTCCACAAGCAGAGGGTAAAAATATTTTATTATTCCCCAAGGTCGTAAGCAGTGTACTCCCAGAGGAAACCTCCAAATCACTACCTCCATTAATCAATAAACTTACTGGTCCTGAAGGCAATAATTTTGCCTTGGCCACCAAAAGCATACCCACCAATACAAAAGTGATTACCAAAAAAACAACAATGCTCGCAACAATAACTGAATAATCCATCTTTAATTTACTATAATTTAATCCCCATAAAACTCATAAAACCCAACGCCATCAAACCTGTTATAATAAAGGTAATGCCCAACCCGCGTAGTGGTGCCGGAACATTTGAATAAATAATCTTTTCTCGAATGGCTGCAATGGCCAAAATGGCTAACAACCAACCTACTCCAGAGCCCAAACCGTAAACGGCAGATTCGGTAACCCCAGAAAAATCTTTTTGTTGCATGAACAAAGACCCTCCCAGTATGGCACAATTTACTGCAATCAATGGAAGAAAAATTCCCAGCGCTCCATAGAGTGCAGGTGCAAATTTTTCTACAATCATTTCTACCAATTGAACCATGGAAGCAATAACGGCAATGAACATAATAAAGCTCAAAAAACTCAAATCAATCTCCGAATATGAGGGATCCATCCATTGTAAGGCTCCTGGACGCAAGAGGTAAGTGTCCAATAAGAAATTTATTGGAACCGTAATGGCCAAAACAAAAATAACTGCGAAGCCAAGACCTACTGCCGTTTTTACTGTTTTGGAAACCGCCAAATAAGAACACATTCCCAAGAAATAGGCGAAGATCATGTTCTCAATAAAAATACTTTTTACAAATAAGTTTAAATATCCCTCCATGATCTAATTCTTTTCGATAAGTTTTCTGTTGCGTGCGCGCTGAATCCATATAAAAACGCCAACGGTAATCAAGGCCATGGGAGACAACAACATCAGTCCGTTATTTTCATATCCCATTTCGTAAAGAGCATCGGGAATGACCTGAAAGCCAAAAAGTTTACCTGAGCCAAAAAGTTCTCTAAAAAAAGCCACTATTATGAGGATAAATCCATAACCCGCAGCGTTTCCAATTCCGTCTAGGAAAGATTTCCAAACTCCATTGCCTAAAGCAAAGGCTTCCAAGCGGCCCATGACGATACAATTGGTTATGATGAGTCCAATAAAAATGGAGAGCTCTTTACTCACATCGTAAGCATAAGCTCTGAGGATTTGATCAACCAAAATTACCATAGAAGCCACCACAACCAACTGAACTATAATTCGGATTCTATTGGGAATTAAGTTTCTCAAGAGGGAGATAATGACATTACTGGCTCCCATAACTGCGACCACAGAAAGGCTCATGACTAAAGCAGGTTTGAGCTGAACAGTAATAGCCAAGGCAGAGCAAATTCCCAAAACCTGAACAGTGATGGGATTATCGTCATCCAAAGGGTCGGTCAATAAGGCCCTGTTCTTTTTGGAAAATATGGGCTCTGATTCCTTGTTGAGGAATAAAAGCGTAGGTTTTTTTGAAGGGATTGCTTCTTTGTCTGCCATAGTTTTTTAATTAATCGAGGCAATTGTTATTTTTTCCTTTTCAAAATAAGGAAGGTAATGTGTTAGTCGCTCGATGATCATTTCGGTAATTCCGTCCCCTGTGATGGTTGCACCGGAAATGGCATCAACTTCGTGATCTTCTTTGTCACTATCTTTAGGGTCGTTATTTGTTTTGGAAACGTTGATCCCAACCAACTGACCAGAAGTGTCAAATACTTTTTCCTCTTTGAATCGATCCATAAACCATTGCTGGGTGATCTCAGCACCGAGTCCTGCGGTTTCTCCTTTGTGGTCGAATACCGCACCTTGAATGGTGTTGATGTCTGACTTTAGTGCAATATAGCCCCAGATGGCATCCCACAATCCAGACCCGCGAAGGGGAATAATGTAATAACTCATATTGTCCACCACCGCTTTATAGAGAGGGAATCGTTGGTCTTGAGCTGGTTTTTTAATCTCGTTGTTGAGCTTGATTTTAAAAGCATCTATAGTTTCATCCAAATTACCCAGATGATCAAGTGCAAAGGTTCCGTTAATGTATTTTTTGTAGAGGTTTTCTGCCTGGTCTCTGTCGGTCTGAATCCCAATGGTTGAAAGGATGTTCTGCATTTTCTCCTTTCTAACATTTTCGTCCTGTATTGATTTAAGTGAACTGGCTGTAAAGGCTAAAGTGGAAGCGACTACCAGCACCATTGCCGTTGCAAAAATAAAAGTATATCCGTTGGAGTCTCTGTTCATGACTATTCAATTTTAAGAGCTGAAGCCCATCTTTTTTTACGTTTGTTTATATTTCCTTGAATGACATAATGGTCGATGGTGGGAGCAAAGACATTCATCAACAATATGGCCAGCATTACACCTTCTGGATAAGCGGGGTTGAAGACCCTAATTAAAATACAAAATACTCCAACGAGTATTCCATAAACCCATTTTCCTTTGTTAGTTTGGGCCGCGGAAACGGGGTCGGTGGCCATAAATACAACTCCAAAAGCAAAACCGCCCACTACGAGGTGGTTGACCCATGAAAAACTCATCAGGGCATTAGCACCCCAGAGATTGAATAAAAAGCCTACTAGTGATGCTCCGATAACACTTCCCAAAATGATTCTCCAACTGCCCACTCCTGTAGCAATCAAGATGGCTGCACCGATCAAAACAAACAGTACTGAAGTCTCGGCAATAGAGCCGGGTATAGATCCTTTAAACATCTCAAAGAAACTGTAATTTACATTGCCTCCTGCAGCCAAAGTTCCCAAAATAGTTTCTCCAGAAATGCCATCGATATTGGAAGCTTCTGAAACCCAAACTTTATTTCCAGACATATAGGTTGGGTAGGCAAAAAATGCAAAAGCTCTTGCGGTGAGTGCGGGATTTAAAATGTTCATACCGGTTCCCCCAAAAGCTTCTTTGGCAATCAATACGGCAAAGGCCACTGAAATAGCTACCATCCACAAGGGAATGTCAACAGGCATAATCATGGGTATCAACAAACCTGTAACCAAGTATCCCTCATTAACATCGTGTCCGCGATAGATGGCAAAAATAAATTCAATGGTCAATCCTACCACATAGGATACAATAATCATGGGAACAATTTTCCAAGTCCCATGGATAAATGCATCAAAAAAGCTAAAAGCCTCGCCAGTCTGAACATAGTGTTGGTGTCCGGTGTTGTAAATTCCAAAGATTAAAGCAGGTATCAAAGCTATGATGACTGTCACCATTGTTCTTTTAAGATCTACCGCATCACGAATATGAGATCCAGTTGACGTAGTATGGTTTGGAACAAAAAGCAAAGTGTCAAAGGCGTTAATAGCAGGAGCATACTTTTCCCACTTTTGGCCTTTGCCGAAAGGTCTTTTTAAATCGTCTAATTTTTTCCTTAAAAAATTCATACTATAAATTTTTTCATACTTCTTTAATCATTAATTCAATTCCTTCTCTGATAATTTCTTGGGCCTCAATTTTAGAAGTATTGGCATAGTCTATCAATCCGAAGTCTTCAGGAATTACCTCGTAAATACCCAAAGCCTCCATTTTTTCGACATCTCCTGCCATACAAGCTTTCAGAAGCTGCATGGGATAAATGTCCATGGGAAAAACTTTTTCCATTTCACCAGTGACCACAAAGGCACGTTTTTCTCCATTCATATTGGTGTCAACACTGAATCCTTTTTTTCCGAATAACCATGATAAAGAGGTTTTTGATAAACTGGGAATCTTATTGTATATAAAGGGCAACCATCCAAACATCCTATAGTGGTTACCTTCAGGAATAATGGTCAGCAAATTATTGTAAAAGTCCAAATGACCGTCAGAGGCTTCTTCCTTTCCGGTTAAAACGTCTCCATTGATAAAACGGTTTTGCTGGCTTTTGTCAAAGCCAGCAATATCAGTGACAGCTGTAATAAGGGCGCCAATTTTAGTTTTAATGTATTGGGGTTTTAATACCGATTCACCAGCAACAACCATAGTCCGTTGGGCACTATACTGTCCATCAGCGAAGAGTTTCCCAATGTTTACAACGTCTTCGGGTCGAACTTCCCAAACCTTTTCTCCCATATTGATGGGCATGTGTTTATGTATTTGAACACTAACGTTACCAGCGGGGTGAGGTCCTTTGATCCGCAATAACTCAACACTTTTAATATTTTCAAAAAAACCTGGAAAAGAAGCATCTATGGAAAGTACCACAGGAGTTTCTACCAAAGCGTTTAGTATATCAATTCCACTTTGAAAATCTTCCTTATTATTTTTGAGTAAAAATTGAAAGTCAGGATCCAAGGGAGCAGATGCATAGGTAGAAACATAAATAGCTTTTGGTGTAAGATCTGGATCGGCAGTAATCCCATAGGGTCTTTGTTTGATAAATGGCCAAGCGCCGCTTTTTAGTAAAACTTCGCTAATACTTTGACGGTCAAAAGAGCTGGAACGGGGAATCTTATGAGTAATAACATCTCCCTCTTGTTGCTCAATAACAATTTTTAAAATTTTTCTTTTAGATCCTCTTATCACATCTTTCACAATTCCGGAAACAGGAGAAACGAATAAAATCCGAGGATCTTTTTTAGAATGAAAAACAGGAGCTCCTTTTGCAATTTTATCTCCTTCTTTGACCATCAGCCGAGGAACAATTCCAAAAAAATTGTAGGGTTTTAGAGCAAATGTTTTGGAAGGGGAAGCTTCTGATAGGATTTTTTCAGACTCACCTTTCAATTGAATTTTGGCACCTCTGCGAATGCGAATGTCTGCAGACATAAATGAAAGTTTCTAAAATCCTTCAAATTTACTAATAAAGCCTTAGCCCTTGAAATGAATAAATAGCAAAATTTGGTAATTTATACCAATTCTAAATAGCTGTTTAACTTTCATAGTAATGCAACCTAAAAATGATCTAACAAATACATTTAAATTCATAATTTTACAATATGTTCAAAAATTACTTACTTAAAATTTTTGTCTTGATTCACTCATCTTTGCATATACTTTTGGCACAAAGCCCTCAGGAAAAATTGTATGCTGTATACATCAAATCTATTGTTTTTAAAAGTGAAGCAAACTCTGAAATTCAATTCCCCATCATTAAACTCGGAGAGTCTTTCCAATTGCATTTCGACGATCTTAATGGAGATGAAAGAAATTACTACTATAGAATCAAATATTTTAATCACGATTGGACTCCTTCAAACTTATTTCAAAATGAATATCTAAGGGGTTTTGACAACTTGAGAATTGAAAATTATCAAACTTCCTTCAATACACTTCAACCCTATACCCACTATCAGCTTAATTTGCCCAATGAAAAACTAGAATTTCTAATTTCAGGAAACTACCTGCTGGAAGTCTACAACGAAACAGATGAAATTATTTTTTCCAGAAAATTTTTGATATATGATGAAGGAGCGACAGTAAATGCAGGAGTTTTCAGAACTCGTGACCTGGAATATTACCAAACCCACCAAAGTGTTCAATTCTCCATTAGTCCTCCAAAAGGAGAATATTTTCGTGATCCTCAAAATCAATTAAACGTCACCATTCTTCAAAATGATCAGTGGAATTCTGCCCTAAACAATCTAAAGCCACAATTTAATAACGGTACACGTTTGGAATACCGCTATGACGTAGAAAGCAGATTTGAAGGGGGTAATGAATACCTTTATTTTGATACGAAGAATATTCAAATTACAAGCGCCAATGTAGGCATGGTGGAACTTAATCGTTTGTATGAAACCTATCTGACTACAAATTTTCTTCGCAGGGGATACCCTTATAGTTTTATCCAAGACCTCAATGGAGATTTTATTATTAAAACCTTGCAAGGGTCTGAAAATGGGGACATTGAGGCTGACTACAGTTGGATTCATTTCAGCTTGTCTGCCCCAATTTTTTTAAAAGACCAAGAAATTTTTGTTTATGGAAAATTCAACAATTATGAGTTGAACAAAGAAAATAAAATGTATTATAATCCCTCTCTGGAAATTTATGAAGGAGTAATCCTTCTTAAACAGGGGATATACAATTACAAATTCGTCGCTAAAACTCAAGAGTCTGAACTTTACAATGCTATTTGTGGTTCTCATGCCCTAACTGAAAATCGATATTTGATTTTAGTCTACTATAGATATTTTGGAAATAGGTATGATTCTTTGATAGGCATAGGTCAGAGTACATCTTTTGAAATCATTGATTGATAAAGTTTTAATTAAATTTTTACAGTTGACAATCATAGTAATTTTATATATTAGCAACAATACTTACTAAAATAATTTTATGATTCAACAGGTAACTAGAGGGATAAAAATATCTGTGGAAACGGATTATGAAGGAAATTTTCTTAAGAAAAACGTTCTTTACCATGCTTTTACCTACCGAATTGAAATAGAAAATCAAGGAAAAAGTTCTGTTCAATTGTTGACACGTCATTGGAAAATCATTGAAGCCCTTAATAAAACTCAATACGTCAATGGGAATGGGGTGGTAGGTGAAAAACCTGTTATAAACCCTGGTCAAGTTCACAAATACAAATCCTGTTGTTTACTCTCTTCTTCTATAGGTGCAATGAAAGGAGCTTATATAATGATTGATTTTTCTTCTACAAAAAAGTTTAATGTAGAAATCCCTCCCTTTAAGCTCTCTGCCCCTTTTGCCCTCAATTAGTCCAAGGGGTAATAAACCAATTTTTTCGTTTGAAAAAAAGGTTCTATAAAATATTGATTTAAGTGAACTATAGTAGCGTTATTATAAAACGAAAGCTCCCCTTTTAGATCGCCTCCCTTAAGACACAAAAATCCATTTCTTATGGGGTGATTATGTTGAGAACTGATCCTATCAGCTGACCAATCAATCAATGTTTTCAAAGGCGCTACTGCTCTGCAGACAACAAAATCTACGTTAAATTCTAAATTTTCGACCCGCTCATAATAGGTGGAAATATTTTCCAGAGATAGTTTTTCTTTTACATCATTGATTACTTTAATTTTTTTTCCAACACTGTCTACCAAATAAAAGCTTACCTCAGGAAACATTATGGCCAATGGTACACCAGGAAAACCACCGCCTGTTCCAACGTCCAATATGGCACTTCCCGCTTTGAATGTCAAAAATTTAGCTATAGATAAGGAATGAAGAACATGGTGTAAATAAAAATAATCCATGTCCTTTCTAGAAATTACATTGATTCGGGAATTCCAACCTTTGTATAGATCATAAAGAGATTCTAACTGCTGTATTTGTTGAGAATTGAAATCAGAAAAGTAGTGATGAATAAAATTCAAGTCAGTTTTTTGTTAAAAATAGAGAGAATGCTTTAAAATTCAATAATTTTACATTTACAATAGCTATTAAATATGACCAAAAGATTAATCCCTCGTTTTTCCCGAAAAGAATCCCAAGAGTTTATCCAAATCCTTAATATAAGGGTGAACAAGTATTTCAAAGAGAACAAGGTCGCCAAGACCGGTAACTGGAAACTTTACCTAAAATCAGTAATCATGTTCACGCTATTGATCACCCCTTTCGTACTTATACTTTCATTTAACATCAGTGATTGGTATAAGCTTTTACTGGCGGTAGTTGTTGGTTTCGGAATGGCAGGAGTAGGAATGAACGTAATGCATGACGGGAACCATGGTTCCTTTTCAAAATACCCTTGGGTCAATAAGCTGATGGGTAGCAGCATCTACATACTGGCAGGAAATGTTTTCAATTGGAAAGTACAACACAATGTTTTGCATCACACTTACACCAACATCAAAGACCATGACGAAGATCTGGAAGCAGGTATAGTTTTGCGTTTTTCCAAACATGCCGATTGGAAACCCCATCATCAGTTCCAACATTTATACTCTTTCTTACTTTACGGATTGTTAACCCTTAAATGGGCCATCATTTCTGATTTTATTCGACTGAGCCGCTACCAAAAAAAGAATCTGTCATATGCCAATAGTAAAAGTCACCCTGTCCAATGGGTAGGATTGATCATTTCCAAAATTATCTATTTTTCTGTTTGGATTTTCTTACCCGTTTTTGTTTTCAACATTTCGTGGTGGAAAGTACTAATTGGTTTTTTTGTAATGCACTATACCGCAAGCTTGATTTTAAGTTTAGTATTTCAATTAGCCCACGTCATAGGGGAAGCAGAAATGCCCTTACCTGATTTTAAAACAGGAAATATGGAAAACTCATGGGCCATTCACCAACTGAAAACAACTGTTAACTTTTCCACCAAAAACAAAATTGTCAATTGGTTTACTGGAGGTTTGAATCATCAAATTGAACATCACATTTTTCCCCATATTTCACATATTCACTATAACAAAATATCAGAGATTGTAAAAAAAACAGCACGTGAGTTCAATTTGCCCTACAATGAATACGAAACCACTCGCGGTGCTATTCTTTCACATTTTAAATTTTTAAAACAAATGGGCATGCGGCCTGTTTACGTTCAATCATAAGTCATTTTTTTTAATGTTATCCAATCGAATTAAGAGCCTGCCTGCCTCGGCCACTTTGGCTATGGCAGCAAAAGCCAGAGAATTAAAAAATCAAGGTATTGATATAATCGGTCTCAGTCTAGGAGAACCCGATTTCAACACTCCTAAATTTATCAAAGAGGCTGCCATACAGGCGGTTAATGATAATTACAACTCCTATTCACCGGTTGATGGTTATGCCGATCTGAAAGCAGCTATATCCGAAAAGTTTAAACGCGATAATGGGTTGGAATACCAAGCTTCACAGATCGTTGTCTCTACCGGGGCCAAGCAATCCATTGCCAATGTGTGTATGGTCTTGCTCGATCCGGGTGATGAAGTCTTATTGCCTGCGCCCTACTGGGTGAGTTATTCGGCCATAGCTACTTTGGCAGAGGCCAAATCCATTATCATTTCCTCATCCATAGAAACTGATTTTAAAATTACACCGGAGCAACTCGAAGCGGCTATAACCCCCAAAACCAAACTGGTGATGTTCAATTCTCCCAACAATCCCAGTGGAACCATCTATACCGAAGCAGAGTACCGTGCTCTGGGAGCCGTTTTACAAAAATACCCTGACATATATATACT